>CEPL01025809.1_pt1 | contig 69763 bp, 71 predicted proteins | sample 530541 | NCBI WGS metagenome assembly CEPL01 (sample SAMEA2620339, study PRJEB7988) | marine metagenome | biome: marine biome (ENVO:00000447); feature: surface water layer (ENVO:00002042); material: "saline water (ENVO:00002010), including plankton (ENVO:xxxxxxxx)" | depth 5 m
GATAAATTCACTTCGACAGGTATTAAACTTGAATCAGGTAAAACTTTGCCTGCAGACATAATAGTTACCGCTACTGGTCTAAATTTAGAGATATGTAGTAACATAAATTTAAAAGTTGATGGCAAGGATATTAATCTTTCAGATACTGTTACTTACAAAGGTATGATGTTTAGTGGTGTTCCAAATTTAGTTTCTACATTCGGATATACAAATGCTTCTTGGACATTAGGCGCAGATTTAACGTCTGAGTACGTATGTAGGCTTTTGAATTATATGAAAAAAAGTTCAATTAAAAAATGCTGTCCAGAGGCTAATAGTAAGATTGAGAATAATAATGATTGGCTGAATCTTACTTCAGGCTATATTAAAAGATCAAAAGATATTTTTCCTAAACAAGGAAAGAGGAGTCCTTGGACAAATAATCAAAATTTTTTAAAGGATATTTTTCAAATACGTTACGGAAAAATTAACGATGGTGAAATTAAATTTTCTTGATACTTGCTTAATATATCCCAAATAAATAAATTTATATTTTATGTTAGGAATTAGAATGAATTCAAAAATTTGTGAAATGTTAGGAATAGAATTTCCTTTAGTAGCTTTTTCTCATTGTAGAGACGTTGTAGCTGCTGTTTCAAAAGCCGGTGGTATGGGAGTTTTCGGTGCAGTAAGCCTTCCACCAGATCGTTTAAAAGAAGAGTTAGATTGGATTGATAGTAATGTTGATGGTATGCCTTATGGGATAGATTTAATTGTTCCAAATAAATTTGAAGGTAAGGGTGAAAAGATTTCAACAGAACAATTAGTTAATGCTATTCCTCAGAGTCATAAAGATTTCACAAAAGAAATTTTATCCAATCATAATATAGAGACTGATGATTTAATTAACCTAAAGGATGGTGCGGCTAATTTTAGAATGAACTTATCTGATGAAAGTGCTGCAACATCTCTAGAGGTTGCCTTTCAATACCCTATAAAATTAGTTGCAAATGCCCTTGGTGTTCCTCCAAAAGTAATGCTTGATATGGGAAAAAAACATAATGTTGCTGTTGCCGCATTGGTAGGTACAAAAGAACATGCAGTTAAGCAAGTTGAGGCAGGTGTAGACATTTTAATCGCCTCTGGTGGAGAGGCAGGAGGTCATTGTGGTGACGTTTCGACGATGGTTTTAATACCTGAAGTTTACAGGGCAACAAAATCAATTAAGGACGTCCCAATATTGGCAGCAGGTGGAATTACAACTGGTTCTCAGATGGCCGCAGCTATGTCAATGGGTGCATCTGGAGCTTGGTGTGGATCAGTTTGGTTAACTACATCAGAAGCAGAGACAAATCCAATTGTTAAAGAAAAAATGCTATTAGCAAGTTCTAGAGATACTGTACGTTCAAGAAGCAGAACAGGAAAATATTCAAGACAACTAAGGTCACCTTGGACTGATGCCTGGGAAGAAAAAGGACCTGAACCACTTCCTATGCCTTTACAATCTCTTGTTAGTGAGCCTGCGCTAAAAAAAATAGATAAGCTATCCCAAAGTGGGCATAAGGGTGCAAAAGATTTAGCTACCTATTGGGTAGGTCAAGGTGTAGGTCTCATGGATCAACCTATGAGTGCAGGAGCTGTTGTTCAGGATTTTAAAAAAGATTTTGCAGAGGCCTATGAAAGACTAAATCATTTCTTTGAGTAATATAGAAATTATCCTATGAAAATATTTTTTACTATTCTCTTAATCTTTATAACCTTAATTATATTATTTTTTTCCTATCTTTTTTTTACAAAACCACCCCGAATGCCTTTTATAGGGCATTTTTTTGATAAAGTTGGTTATGGTTCGTTATATTATTTGGATAAACCAAATAGGTCTTTAATTTATAGTAAAAAAAATAATATAAATTTAAAGTTACATTTTTTTGAACCATCACAAAAAAAATCAAAATCAACTCTTTTACTTTTTCATGGAGGTGCTTGGGCATTTGGATCGTCTTACTCTCTTTTTAAAATTTGTAGTGATATTTCTAGTCAAGGAATTACCTGTATAAGCGCTGATTACAGAATTGCTCTTAAACATGACTCTAAAGTAAAAGACTCAATGGATGATGCAAGAGCGGCTTATCAATGGATAATATCTAATGCAAAGGAATTAAATATTGATCCAGACAATATATTTGTTGGAGGTGGTTCATCAGGTGGTCAATTAGCAGCATCGTTAGCAATGATACCTGATAAAAATAATAAAACTATTGAAAAAATTAAGGGATTAGTTTTGTTAAATCCTGCACTGAATACTTCTATCTTAGATAGGGAAATACCAGATAATATTGAGGAAAGAAGAAAAAAACTTTGGTTATTTGTGAAAAAACTTTTCGATAGTAATTTTGAAAAATTTTCACCTTCAAACTATATTAGAAAAGATCTTCCGCCTTCAATAATTTTACATGGTGATTCAGATAAAACAATTCCAATAGAAATTATAGAAAAATTTTCAAATGATATGATCGAAAAAGGAAATATGGTAAAATTCCTAAAGTGGGACAACAAAGGTCATCAATTTTATAGGTGGGATAAAGAAGCTTATCCTGAGGTAATAAGTGAATTAATTAAATTTATGAAGGAGAATTAAAATGCCACTAAAAATATCCATTTTAGGTTCAGTTGTATCAATTATTCTGGGATTTTCAGTAGCTTATATTGTTGGTCAAAATAGTATGGATTTTTTTGGTTTCCCCCTACTTATTTTTTGTTTCCTTTATTCATATATAGTTCATTGGATTTTTTTTATTCATGCTTATATCTTTCAAACCGAGCATTATTTTGATGCAACTGGAAGCTTTACTTATATAAGCTTGTCAGTAATTCTAATTCTCAACTCTGTATTTAACCCAGATTTTCAAGATTTGAACCCTTATACTTATTTAATCGGAATAATGGTTATTTTATGGTCTCTAAGGCTTGGAATATTTTTATTTAAAAGAGTAAAAGATGTTGGTCAGGATGTTAGATTTATAGAAATGAAAAAAGACTTTTTCTGGTTTTTTATGACTTGGACTTTGTCTGGCTTATGGGTCTTTCTAACATATGTAGCTGGTTTATCGGCGATGACATCTATAAATTTAATAGAAAATATGAGCTTATATCATTTTATTTTCATGTTTATAGGATTTTTATTATGGGTTCTGGGTTTTATAATAGAGATATTGGCGGATAATCAGAAAAAAATATTCCGGGAAAATCCTATAAATAAGGGTAAATTTATTAGCTCTGGTCTTTGGGCTTGGTCTCGACATCCTAATTATTTTGGCGAGATTATTTTATGGTTAGGTGTATCAATTATAGCTTTCCCTTCGATGGAAGGTGGAGAATTTTTAGGATTAATTTCACCAATATTTGTTTATGTACTGCTAACAAAAATCAGTGGAATACCAATGTTGGAAAAGAGTTCTGATAGTAAGTGGGGAACAAATGAAGATTATATAAAATATAAAAAAAATACACCCATATTATTACCAAAAAAACCAATCTCTAATTAGTTACAAGATCGTTTTTTAAGTATCTACCAGCCATATAATAATGGAAAGCGCACCATATTTTAAGTGAGGCAAATATTAACAAGCTATATCTTAAAGATTCTTTTCCATATTCAGATTGAAGAATATCGCTAACAATTCCAACTGCCGACGGACCAAATCCTAAACCAATTATATTTATAATAAATAACAAAATTGCAGCTGCAACTGATCTCATTTTTAGTTCAACCACTCCTTGTGTCTGACTAAATGTAGCTGCTTGATAAAAATTACCTAAAGCAACGGGTATAATTAGCCATAAAAGCGATGTATTAGCTGTTGGGCTCATATAAACAAGATAATATAATGGTGCCGTAACACCCATAGCAATTGCAGCTATCCATAGAGACCACCTAACATCCTTTGATCCAAAATAGTCTGATAAATAGCCACCAAGAAAAATTCCTAAACCACCCGGTAAACCAAGAATTAATCCCAAATACCAGCCTACATCACTAGAGGGCATTCCATATGAACGCTGGAAAAATGATGGTAGCCAATTAATTCCTCCATAACCAACAAAAGCTGCAAGAGAGGCTGCAAAAGCTAAATGACGAAATGACTTTTTTCTAAGAAGATATGATATTGTTTCATAAATAGTGGGTTGTTTTTCGGATGCAACCTTACCTTCGGCTTGTCCTCTGATCGGCTCTTTAACTGTAAAACGAAATAGTATAGCAATTAATATGCCTGGAACCCCGACAATAAAAAAAGCAGCCCTCCAACCAAACATTTCGTCGATCCACCCTCCGGCAAATAAACCAAACATAATACCAAACGGAATTCCTAATGAGTAAATTCCTAGAGCAGTTGATCTTTTGTTTGCAGGAAAATAGTCTGAAATCATTGAATGAGCAGGGGGACTACATCCAGCTTCACCAATTCCAACACCTATTCTAGCAAGGAGTAAATGTAAGAAGTTTTGGGCCAAGCCAGAAATCGCAGTCATTAAGCTCCATACAGCTAAAGATATTGAGATTAGATTTCTTCTATTTCCTCTATCAGCGTATTTTGCAATTGGAATACCTAATGTTGCATAGAATGCTGCGAATGCAAAACCAGATAATAATCCTAGAGATGTATCAGATAAGTTTAAGTCTGTTTTTATGGATTGTAGAAGAATTGATAATATATTTCGATCAATGAAATTGAAGGTATAAACAATAACTAAAATTCCGAGAGCATAATTTCTTACTGATTGTGATTTAATATTTTCTGAAACAGTACCTGACATATTTCCCCTCTAAAATAGATATATAAATATATAAAATTAATTTATTAATACTAGGGAAATATAATTAAATATTATTAATTAATAAAAGGTGGTAAAAAAATTTACCACCTTAAATTTTTTGATAGCTCTTAAAATTATGAATTTAAAAGACTTTCTTTACTAGTCAAAGGAATTTTCTTTGGTTTTTTATTCTCAGGAATTACTCTTTGTATTCCAATGTAAAGTATGCCATTGGATAGAGCAGCACCTTGAACAACCATATCTTCTGATAAAACAAATTTTCTATTGAAATTTCTTGATGCGAGACCTTGATGAATTAAATTTTCATTCATTTCATCAGATTTTTTTCCATCTATTGTTAGGTTTTGTTCCGAAACTTCAATATCAATATCTTTTTCATCAAAACCTGCTACTGCAAGCTCAATACTGTATTTATCTTCAGGTAGCTTTCTAATATTATATGGTGGATAATTAGTGTTTTGAGCTTTTGAATTTGCTAATATCGATAGCGTATCAAAAGTTCTATCAAATCCTACCATGAAAGGAGAGAGATCTCTCCAGATTGTTTCTATTCTTGTATTCATTTTTTACTCCTTTTAAAGCAAGTTATTAAATTTAGGACCCTTAATGGCATCCATGATTTTAAGATGGTAAAATTAATTTTGTTTTCAAGAGTAATAAGAATACTTTTTTTTATTATTTTTTTTTGTAATAATATTTAATAATTGCGACAAAAATACAATGGATTTAATTAGATACCTCTGATAATACATATTATTAAGTATTCAAGATTTGAAAATTCTTACTAGTGTCTTAATTTGTGTCAATTAATTTAGGAAAGATTAAAAATATGGATTTAAATTTTACAAAAGCTGATCAAGAGTTCAGGAATGAAGTACGTGAATTTATTGCAGAAAATTTTTCGTCAGAAAATAATTCAGGTCAAAATATTGAAAAATACCATGAAGTTACTTCTGATGAAATGAAAGAAGGAATACTTTCATGGCATAAAACTCTCTATAAAAAAGGCTGGATAGCACCTCATTGGCCTGTTGAGTATGGTGGTGTTGATTGGTCTATCACTCAGAGATATATTTGGGATCAAGAATGTGCTAATGCCGGAACAACCCCTTTAATACCCTTTGGATTAACTATGCTAGGGCCTGTTATTATAGCTTTTGGTAACGATCACCAAAAAGACTGGGTTCTAAAAGGTATTTTGTCAGGGGATGACTGGTGGTGCCAAGGTTATTCTGAACCAGGTGCAGGATCTGACCTTGCAAGTCTAAGAACGAAAGCTGAAAGAGATGGCGATCATTATGTTGTAAATGGTCATAAAATATGGACTACTTTAGCCCAATATGCCGATTGGATGTTTTGTTTAGTGAGAACCTCAAATGAGGGTAAACCTCAGGAAGGAATTTCCTTTTTATTAATTGATATGAATACCCCAGGTATTGAAGTTAAACCAATAATTACAGTTGACGGTGGTCATGAGGTAAATGAAGTTTTTCTTGAGGATGTAAGAGTACCTGTTGAGAATCTTGTTGGTGAAGAAAATATGGGCTGGACAATTGCTAAGTTTTTACTTGGTAATGAAAGAACTGGTATAGCCGGAGTTGCAAGATCAAAAAAAGCAATTGATAGATTAAAGGATATTGCAAATTCAGAATTAAATAATGGTGAACCTCTTATGAAAGACTCCTCATTTAATAAAAAAATTACTGAACTTGAGGTAGATTTAACAGCTTTAGAATATACTGAGCTACGGACACTTGCAAAAGAGAGTCAAGGCCAAGGTCCAGGTGTTGAGTCCTCAATTTTAAAAATTAAAGGAACTGAAATACAACAAAAGATTTCTGAATTAACTTTGGAGGCAATTGGTAATTATGCAAGTCCATATATCACCCCTTTAAGCGTCAGAAATTTTGGATCAAATTATCTTGAGGTAGGACCAGAACATACCCAAGGTGTTGCTCAAAATTATTTTGGAATGAGAAAGACTTCAATTTATGGTGGGTCTAATGAGATTCAGAGAAATATTATAGCAAAAATGGTTTTAGGACTTTAGGGAGAGAAAAATGGATTTTTCATTTAGCGAAGAGCAAACTTTATTACGTAATACAATACAGTCTTTTATTCAGGATAATTATGATTTTGATAAAAGAAGGGAAATTATTCAATCCGAAGAAGGTATGAGTAAAGATAATTGGAAGCAATTAGCTGAGCTTGGGCTTCTGGGGGTTCCCTTTTCTGAAAATGATGGTGGTTTGGAGTTTGGTTCTGTTGAAACTATGATTGTCGCTGAAGAATTTGGAAAAGGTTTGGTTGTTGAGCCTTATATCCAAACTGTTGTTACATGTGGAGGTTTTTTAAGAAGAGCATCTGAAGCACAAAGGCAAGAATATCTTCCAAGTTTAATTTCTGGGGATGAGATTTGGGCATTTGCTTATGCTGAACCACAAGGAAGATTTAATCTTGCTGATATAAAAGTTTCTGCATCAAATAATGGAGATGAATATACATTAAATGGAGATAAATGTGTTGTTTCGGCTGCTCCCTGGGCACAAAAATTGATAGTTTCAGCAAGAACCTCTGGAGATCAATCTGATAAAGAAGGTATATCTTTGTTTATTGTCGATAAAGCTACGGATGGAGTTTCAACTCGTGATTATAAAACTGTTGATGGAAGTATGGCCTCAGAAGTCTCCTTTGAAAATGTAAAATTAAATAGCTCATCATTAATAGGTGAAGAGGGAAAAGCTTATCCTTTAATTGAGCTTGTTGCTGATGAAACAATCGCCGCTTTATGTGCTGAAGCTATAGGCGCCATGTCAGTTTTAAATGAAACAACAGTTGAGTATTGTAAAACTAGAAAACAATTTGGTCAGCCAATAGGAAAATTTCAAGTATTACAACATAGAATGGTCGATATGTTTATGCAATATGAGCAGTCAGTATCTATGACTTACATGGTTAATCTTAAACTAGAAGAAGAAGATGTTGAGAGAAGTAAGGCTGCTTCAGGAGCAAAAGTACAAATATGTAATGCTGCAAAATTTATTGGTCAAAGTGCCGTTCAGCTTCATGGCGGGATGGGTATGACAGATGAACTAAATGTTGGACATTACTTTAAAAGATTATCAATGATTGAGACACAGCTTGGAAATGCTGATCATCATCTAAAAAAATATTCTCTAGCTTCTTAGGGACTAAATCATTATGAATGATTGGTTAAAATATGAAAAAAATGGCTCTGTAGTTACATTAACAATGAACAGGCCTGATATACGTAATCCATTAGGTGAACCAGAGGATGTTATTAATTTTGAAGAGGCCTCAAAATTAATTAATGATGATAGAGATGTTCGTTGTGTTATTTTAACTGGAGCTGGTAAAGCTTTTTCTGCAGGCGGCAATGTTAAGAATATGCAAAATAAGTCCGGAAATTTTTCAGGATCCTCTGTCGGCCTTCGCGATAGGTACAAAAAAGGTATTCACAAGATAATTAAAGCTATTTGGAATATTGAGGTCCCTGTTATTGCTGCAATAAACGGGCCGGCTATTGGATTAGGAAATGATGTTGCTTGCTTAGCAGATATAAGAATTTCATCGGATAATGCAAAATTTGGAGTAACTTTTCTTAAAATAGGATTAATCCCAGGTGATGGTGGAGCTTGGTTATTACCAAAGATCATTGGTATGTCTAGGGCCTCAGAATTATTATTTTCTGCAAAATTAATTGAACCTGAGACAGCTAAGGAGTGGGGATTAATTAGTGATTTTTATAAATCAGATGATCTTTTGAAAGAAGCAAATGAAATAGCTTCATCAATTATTAAACAACCTCCAGACGCCCTCAGGATGAGTAAGAAACTTTTAAGAGAGGGAATGGGTGCAAGTTTTGATAATATTTTAGAAATGTCTGCGAGCATGCAAGCACTAATGCATCTCACAGATGATCATCAAGAAGCTTTATCAGCTTTCTTTGAAAAAAGAGATGGTGATTTTAAAGGAAAATAAAAGGAGTATATTTTGGATTTAGATTTTAATCAGGATGATATAGATTTTAGAAATGAAGTAAGAGATTTTATCAAAGTTTCATACACTCAAGAAATGAAGGATGAATTGGCGAGATCGAAAAATGGATCTGCAAGTAAAGAATTGCACCTTAAATGGCAAAAGTCATTATATGAAAAAGGCTGGATTGCTCCAAATTGGCCTGAAGAGCATGGTGGTCCAGGTTTTACAACAACACAAAAATATATTTTTGAGACAGAGATGGCTCATGCAGGTACACCGAGAACAATTCCTTTTGGTCTTTCAATGGTAGCACCCGTACTAATGGAATTTGGTACAGAAGAACAAAAGAAAAAATATCTGCCTGATATCCTCTCTACAAAAGTTTGGTGGTGTCAGGGTTATTCAGAACCAGGATCTGGTTCTGATTTGGCTTCTCTTCAATGTAAAGCTGAAGATAAGGGTGATCATTATTTAGTAAACGGAACAAAAATTTGGACAACCCTTGCTCAACATGCTGATATGATCTTTTGTCTCGTTAGAACATCTAAAACAGAAAAACCACAAGAGGGTATTTCCTTTCTTTTAATTGATATGAAATCTCCTGGAATTGATGTCAGACCATTAATAACACTTGATCAATCTCCATCTCCTTATCAAGAGGTAAATCAAGTATTTTTTGAAGATGTCAAAGTGCCTAAAGAAAATTTAGTCGGGGAAGAGAATAAAGGATGGACTTATGCCAAATACCTTCTTGAGTTTGAAAGAGGTAACTCTTATTCACCATCATTATATAGAGGTATACAAAAGCTGAAGGATATTGCAAAAGATACTTCTACTGGAAACGGTAAATATCTTATAAATGATATGGATTTTATTAATAAATTAAATCAATGTGAGATTGAAGTTCAGGCCTTAGAGTTTGTAGAGTTAAGGATTTTCTCTGCTCTTTCTGCTGGTCAAAGAGTAGGTCCAGAGTCTTCTATTTTGAAATGTAGAGGTACAGAGCTTCAGCAAAAGATACAAGAGCTATCAGTGGAGGCTATTGGTTATTGGTCATCCCCTTTTGTTTACGATACTTTTGCAAATATAAATGAACCTTCTATAGGACCTGAGTATGCTATGACGATTACTCCATCTTACTTAAATGGAAGAAAAACCACCATTTATGCTGGTTCAAACGAAATACAGAGGAATATTATTTCAAAAGCCGTATTAGGATTATAATTTCATATATTTTATCAGAGAAATTTTAATACGACTCATATATTTTAAAATTTATGTCAGTTTGGGGTAAGCTCGCAGGCGTTACTGCTGGATACTTAGTTGGTGGAATTTTTGGTGCAGTTGTTGGTGCAGTTGCTGGTCATTATGTTTTAGACAAAAACGATGAAGATGTTGCTTTTGCGATAGCTTTAATTGCACTTTCTGCAAAAATGTCTATGGCTGATGGAAAAATTTCTAATAAAGAATTTTCTGCATTTAGAGAAATTCTTCACGATTTACCAGAAAATGAACTAAAAAATGTTCTTAAAGTATATAATTTGGCTAGAGAGGATGTTGCAGGATATGACATATATGCAGAACAAATATCTTCTATCTTTCAAAATAATCTTCATGTGTTGGAAAATGTAATTGATGCACTTTTTCATGTTGCAAAGGCTGATGGGCCAGTAAATAAAAACGAAATAATATTTTTAGAAAAAGTTGCTGGAATTTTTGGTTTTTCTGCAGCAGATTTTGCTAGAATTAGGGCTAGCCACATGGCTGCAGAAAATGATGATCCATGGTTAATTCTTGGTTTGGAAAGTGGAAGTAATCTTAAAATAGCAAAGTCACAGTGGAAAAAACTGGCAGCAGAAAATCATCCTGATAAATTAATCTCAAAAGGTGTACCGAAAGAATTATTGGGCATGGCTAATGAAAAACTTGCAGTTATAAATAATGCTTATCTTAAAATAGAAAAAGCTCATAAAATGAAAGCTGGTTCTGGAGAAATTTAGTGTCAAAAGAAATGAAAATAAACGCAGCTAAAGAGGCGATAAGTTTTGTTAAAGATGGAATGAATCTTGGACTAGGAACCGGATCAACCGTTGATGAGTTCCTTATTTTATTATCTAAAGAAATTAAAAATGGTTTAAATATATTTGGAGTACCAACTTCAGAAAAAACAAGAGATTTATCAAACAAATTATCAATACCATTAACTACTCTTGAGAGCGTAAAAACACTTGATCTAACAATTGATGGAGCTGATGAAATTGATAATGAACTATCTTTGATAAAAGGCGGAGGTGGAGCTCTTTTAAGAGAAAAGATTATTGCATTCAACTCTAATGAACTATTGATAATAGCGGACGAAAGTAAGTTAGTGGATAAGTTAGGTGATTTTAAATTACCTATAGAAGTATCACCGTATGAGCACGAAGTAACAAGTCTTAGGATTATTAATAAACTAAATAAAATTGGTTATGAGGGAACAATAGATTTAAGAAAGGATGATAAAAATATTTTTATTACCGATGGAGGAAATTATATTTATGACTTATCAGTAGGATTAATAAGTGATCCAAATATTATTGAGCAAACACTTAATTTAATTCCTGGTGTATTTGAGAATGGATTATTTATAGGTTTAACAAAAAAAGTAGTAATAGGCGGTCAAGAAGGAACAAGAATAATTTCTAAGTGATTATATAGCCCCTGCTTTTTGAGCATACAACCATCCAGCTTCAGCTAAAGGTCTTACTCTATTACTTCTTTCTTGAGCATGTTCACTTGCCGCTGTTCCATCCCTTACTCTTCCAAGTATTCCTTGAAGAATTCCAGCTAACCTAAAGAAGTTATATGCAAGATAAAAATCTAAGTTATCAATTTCCTTTCTATTCGTTTGTTCACAATACATTTTTACATAATCATCTGCATCAGGAATTCCTAATTCTTTATAGTCTGCATTTGCCAATGATTGTGTTCCTGCGCCATCCTCTACTTCAGGCATAAACCATTGCATTAGGTGATAAGTAAAATCTCCCAAGGGATGCCCTAATGTAGATAGTTCCCAATCAAGAACAGCTAAAACTTTTGATTCTGATGGGTGTAAAACCATATTATCTATTCTATAGTCACCATGCACAATAGATGTCTCATCCTTACCAGGAATATTATTGGGTAGCCATTCTATTAAGGATTGCATCTCATTAATGTTTTCTGTTTCAGAGGCAATATACTGCTTAGTCCATCTAGAAATTTGTCGAGAAAAATAATTACCTGGTTTTCCAAAACTATCTAATCCAATTTTTTTATAATCAATATTATGAAGATCTGCTAAAGTTTTATTTTTGGCTTTAAAAATTTCTTTTCTAATTTTTGGGGAAGAATTTGGTATTGTTGGCTCCCAGATGATCCTTCCGTTGACCATTTCCATTACATAGAAAATTGTTCCTATTATTGACTCATCTTCGCAAAGACAAAATGTTTCAGGGACAGCGTAATTAACTGAGTTTAGAGCAGTAATTACCCTGTATTCTCTATCGACTGCATGTGCTGATGGTAAAAGTTTACCAGGTGGTTTTCTTCTTAGTACGTATTTTTTATTTGGTGTAATTAATTGATATGTCGGGTTCGACTGCCCACCCTTAAATTCTTTTACCGATAAGCTTCCCTCGAAACCTGGAATTGTATCAGATAAGTACTCCTCTAATTTTTTTTCAGGAAACTTTAGTTTTTCTTGCACATCCATTGTTCCTGTAAATTTTTCGGTAGATGTTATATCTTCATTGTTACCCATTTTCCTCTCTTTTAATCGCGCGCCATCCAATATCATTCCTATAATAAGAACCATCCCAGTTTATCATATTAACAGCGCTTAAAGCACTTTTATTTGCTTCTTTAACTGTTTTTCCTAAACTTGTTATATTGAGAACTCTTCCACCATTTGTTTGAGTTATATCATTTACTTTTTTTGTCCCAGCATGATAAATATAAATATCTCTTTGATTACTAGCTTTTTTTATACCATTTATCTCATAACCAGTTTTATAATCGTTTGGGTAACCCTTTGACGCCATGACTATGGTTAGAGCAAACCTATCATCCCATTCAATAGTTTGTTTTTTTAGAGAGTTTTTACAGCTACTTATTATTAAGCTCAATAGGTCAGATTTTAATCTCGGTAATATTACCTGACATTCTGGATCGCCAAACCTTACATTATACTCAATAAGCTTTGGACCTTCTCTCGTTATCATTAGACCAGCATATAGAATACCTGTATACGGGCATCCTAAATCCTTCATGGCTTTTAATGTAGGTTTTATAATTTTATTAACAGTTATTTCCTTTAATTCTCTATTCATTAAAGGGGCAGGAGAATAAGCACCCATTCCTCCAGTATTTGGACCAGTATCACCTACACCAATTCTTTTATGATCTTGAGCACTTGTTAATTCTATAAAATCATCTTCATCTGCAATTATAAAATAACTTACTTCTTCACCAATTAAGAATTCCTCTATAACTATTTCTTTTCCTGCATCATTAAAAAGACCTGAAAAAATTTCTTTAACTGCTTTTTCTGACTCTTTATAGCTTTCTGCAATAATTACACCTTTTCCTGCTGCTAATCCGTCAGCTTTTATAACGATAGGGAATAATTGTTCTTTAAGATATTCTAAAGCAGATGTTTCATCATCAAAGGTTTTAAATTTTGCTGTTGGAATATCGTATTTTTTACAAATTTCTTTTGTAAATTTTTTTGAACCCTCTAATTGAGCAGCTTTTTTTCTGGGCCCAAAAACTAAAATATTATTTTTTAATAAAAAATCAGCTAAACCATTAACAAGAGGTATTTCAGGTCCAATTACAACAAGTCCAATTTTTTTTGCAATACATAGTTCGAGCACTTCATCATTATTGTTAATATTTATATTTATTAATTTGGCGAATTCCTCAATTCCTGGATTACCTGGAGCACAAAAAATTTTTTTATTTTTTGAGCTTTCATAAAGAGATTTTACTAACGAATGTTCTCTTCCGCCTGAGCCTAATAACAGTATATTCATATTTATTTATATAAATTATTTTGTTTTAAAGATTAATAATAATACTTATATTAAAGTAAATAATAATGAATTCTACAATAAAAAATACATTAGAACTGTCAGTTTCAGAGCTGTCTGACTCAATTAAAAATTTAATTGAAGATAACTTTGGATATATTAGAGTCAAAGGAGAGATTGGAAGGGTATCAAAACCAGCTTCAGGTCATATTTATTTTGATTTAAAAGATAAAGACTCAGTTATCTCAGGAATTATTTGGAGAGGAAATGTATCAGCTCTTGAAATTAAACCAGAAGAGGGTTTAGAGGTTATTTGTACAGGAAAGGTTACAACTTATAAAGGTCAATCAAAATACCAAATTATTATTGATAATATAGAGCCTGCAGGACTAGGGGCACTAATGGCCTTATTAGAGAAAAGAAAAAAAGCACTTGCTGATGAGGGGCTTTTTTCAAAAGAATTCAAAAAAAATATTCCTTTTCTTCCAAATGTTATTGGTGTTGTTACAAGCCCATCGGGATCGGTAATTAGAGATATTATTCATAGAATTAATGATAGGTTTCCATCGCAAATAATCGTTTGGCCTGTAAGGGTTCAAGGCGAAACCTGCCCGGATGAAGTTTCTGATGCAATTGATGGATTTCATCTTTTGGAACAAAGTGGAATTCAAAATCCTGATTTAATAATTGTTGCCAGAGGTGGTGGAAGTATTGAGGATTTATGGGGGTTTAATGACGAAAAGGTAGTAAGGTCAGTTTTTAGATCTAAAATTCCAATTATTTCTGCAATAGGTCATGAGACTGATAATACTTTAATTGATTTAGTTTCAGATTTAAGAGCCCCCACTCCAACCGCTGCAGCTGAAAAAAGTGTACCGGTAAAAAGAGAATTAATTGATGTCACTGATGATTTAGAAAATAGATTAAAAAAATCTATTCTAAGAAATATCGAATACAAAAAAACTGATTCAGAGAAAACATTTAAGTCTTTTCCTGATATAAGTAATATTTTTAAAAGCCCAATCCAAAGAATTGATTCTCTTTCCTCACGTCTTGGCTTTTCCTTAAAATCTGGTGTTAATATATTTGATGAGAGATTTTTAAGTATTTCTAAGTCATTAAGACTTAACTTGATAAGCGATAGATTTATAAGTTTAAAAGAGAAGATATCATCAAATTATAAATCTCTTGAAAGTAATTATAGTTATTATTTAAACAATTTTAAAAATAGATTAAATTTATCTTCAGGTGTTTTAAATGTATTAAGTCATGAGAAAGTTTTAAAAAGAGGTTTTGCAATTATTAAAGATAGTAACTTTTCACTAATCAGATCATCAAAAGATGTTAAAAATAAACAAAGTTTGAATATTCAATTTAGAGATAATGATCTTTTGACTGTAAAAGCTAACTTAAAAAATAAGGAATAGAAGGTTGATGAGTTTCAAAGAAATAGAGGCAATAGTAGAGTATGGGGATGGAAGCTTTAACGTTATTAGGCATGGTACTTATGTTATTTGTTCGGTAACCAAAAAAAGAATACCACTCTCAGAACTAAAATATTGGTCTGTAGAGAGACAAGAGCCATATTTAGATGCAGAAACTTCTTTTGCTAAAGAAGAAGAAATTAATTTAGATTAAATTTTTTATCCCAACGATTATGTATCCAGAACCAGCCTTCAGGATTTTTAGTAATGCATTGTTCTAAAAATTTATTAATTTCAGTAGTAAATGCCATAATATCATTTTGTTTATCTGATGTTTTATTAATCTTTATTTCTGGATGAAAGCTCACTTTAAAATTACTTCCCTTAGTTCTTTCTACATTCATCGGAATTACCGGATAATTATACTTTATGGCTAATGATGCCGCACCGTCAGATGTCATAGCATCAGAACCAAAAAAGTTTACCCTTACTCCGCTTGATAACTTTTGATCTACTAACATCGCTATTGCACCGTTTTTTCTCAATAAATTGAGCATTTCTCGAGCCCCAGATGACCCTTTTCTAATTTGAATAGGTGTTGTATTTTTATAACGTTGCCTTACAACCCAATTATTTACAAAGAAATTATTTGAATGCCTATAGATGCCCCCAACGTTATTTCTATAATTTCTTAAAATTAAAGGGATAATTTCCCAATTTGCAAAATGTCCAGATACAAAAATAACACCATTATTTTTATATTTATTTATGTATTCCTCACCAATTACTTTTATACGGCTATTTCTCTCTTCGGATATCTTTCTTAAATGAAAAAACTCAGCTGCAACCATTCCTAAGTTTTTCCACATTTTAAAAATTATTGTATTAATATCTCGATCTTTAATATTTGGAAAGGCTATGAGTAGGTTTTCTTTTGCTTGATTAGAGATATTTAATTTAGGGCCTAAATTAGAAAATACCCAACTAAATATTCTTGAGGATAATTTTAACCCCAAAATTCTAGTTATAATTAAGAGATTTATTCCTAGAATTGCCTCAAAAAGATATCTTATTGTTTTAATTTTAATCATAGGGTTGTTATATAACATTTTTAGCACTAATTTCCTTTTAATAAATATTTATATGGAGAATTAATTGTCTGAACCTTTAGAAGATGAAGTAAATGAGGAGTTAAGACGTCAACAGTTAAAATCTATTTGGGATAGGTTTGGTATTTATGTAATTGGCTTTGCAATTTTTATAATACTATCAGTTGGTGGAAATGAAGTTCTTAACCACTTTAATAAGCGAATATCAGAAAGAGAGTCTATTGCATTTGATAATGCGCTGACTCTTATTGAGAAGGGCGATGATAGTGCTGGCTTCAATCAATTATTAAAATTAACTGAAGGTAAAACTGGTTATAAAGGGCTAGCTTTTTTTCGATTATCATCAGAAAGCCTATCAAATGGAAATTATCGAGAAGCTATAGATTTTCTTAAAAAAGCCTCATCAGAAAAATCTTTAACTAAAAACCTTAGAGTTTTTGCTAAAATAAAAGCTGGTTTAATTCTAGTTGATCATGGAAATATTTCTGAAATTGATATATTACTTCGACAAGTTATTGAAAATGGTGGTCCATTTTCTTTTCATGCAAAGGAAATATTTGCTCTAGCTTTAATTAAAGACGGAAGGGATTTAGAAGCTCAAGAGATTTTTCAAGAAATAGTAAACGATGCTTCTGCTCCTCCAGTTTTGGCTAGGAGAGCTGAAATTTTTTTACGTTAGTTAATATGGGTATATTATGAAAAAAATAATTTCAATTATTTTTATTACTGTAATTCTTAATTCATGTGGAAGTGTTAGTAACTTTTTTGGTGGAGAGGATATTGATAAAGATAGAATCCAAGGCGACAGAATATCAATTTTAAGCTTAGAGAGAAATCTAAGTTCAGATCCCCAGTTGCGAGATAATAAAGTCATAATTCCTAGCGCAATAAAGAATTCGTCATGGTCTTACCCAGGAGGATCAATTGATAATTCGTTGCATAATCTTGTTGGTCCAGAATTTCTTCGAAGGTCAGCAAAATTTAATGTTGCTAAGGGTTCATCTAAAAATTCTTTTCTTTTGAGTTCACCTGTAATTGTTAATGGTAAAATATACGCATTAGGATCGGACTCAAAAGTAAATGCTTATAATTTAAAAACAAAAAGAAGAATTTGGCAGAAAGACATGTCGATCAAGAAAGAACAGAAAAAAGAGGGCTTTGGTGGAGGAATTTCTTATGAAAATGGCCTAATTTTTGTTTCTAACGGTTTTGGGAATATTTTAGCTCTAGATGCTAATTCCGGAGAAGAAATTTGGAAAATTAATGTTAGAATTCCTATTCGTTCAGCACCCATTGCTTTTAACAACATTGTTTATGTTATCAGTCATGATAATCAAGTTTTTGCTCTAAATGCCGAAAATGGTGATGTATTATGGAATCATAGGGGAATCCTTGAATCAGCGTCGGTTTTATCATCTAATTCTGTTTCAATTGATGGTGGTCTAGTTTTTGTACCATATTCATCTGGTGAAATTTATGCTATAAGAAGTTTGAATGGATCCGTAGTTTGGACTGACTCATTATCAAGAACAGGTTCCTCAACATCCCTCTCAGAAATTAATTCTATCACTGCAAGGCCAGTAACAGATAAAGGTAGGCTTATATCAATAAGCCATGCTGGTAGAATGGTATCTGTAGATATATCAAGTGGAGAGAGGTTATGGACATTAGATATTTCTGGAACAGAAACTCCATGGGTTTCTGGTGACTGGGTTTTTGTATTATCTACAAACTCTGAGTTAATAGGAGTCTCAAGAAATGCCGGAAAAATTAAATGGGTTACTCAATTAGAGCAGTACATTAATGAAGAAAAAAGAGAAGACGCTATAAGGTGGAGTGGTCCAGTGATGATTTCTGATAAATTATTTGTTATTTCATCACATGGGGTTGCAGCATTTATTTCTCCTCAAACAGGTGAGATTTTAGAAACCAATAAAATCCCTGGATCCTTTTTTATAGCTCCAGTTATAGTCGACGGTGTTATTTATCTATTAAATGACTCAGGTGATTTAATAATTTATAACTGATATTTGATATGTCAGAAACATTAGCCATAATTGGAAGACCAAATGTAGGTAAGTCTACACTTTTTAATAGATTAATAGGTAGAAGATTAGCTTTAGTCGCTAATGAACCGGGTATAACCAGAGATTATAGAGTCGAAAAATTAAATATTAAAAATCATTCTTACGAATTAATCGATACTGCTGGAATAGAAGAATTATCAAAAGATAATATTTCTAAAATTACTAAAGACTCATCAATTAATGCAATCAAAAAATCTGACATGATTTTATTTGTTATAGACTCAAGGAATAGTCTAACCCCAGATGATTATTCATTAGCATCCATTGTAAGAAAAAGTGGAAAAAAAGTTATTCTTATCGCAAATAAATCGGAAGGAGTGAGTATAAAACAAGGAGAGATTGACTCTTATTCTCTTGGCTTTGGGGATCCCTTATCAGTATCATCTGAACATAATTTGGGAATCTTAGAGCTTCAAAATCAAATAGTGAATAACTCCTCATTAAAACCGGAACTTGTAAATGATGAAGATAATATAAAGAAAATAGCAATTTTAGGTAGACCAAACTCAGGTAAATCAACATTAATAAACAGGTTGGTTGGTGAGGATCGTCAAATTGTTGGACCTGAGGCCGGTCTTACAAGGGACTCAATTCCTTTATTTTTTGAAATGAATTCTGTTAATTATCAAATTTGGGACACCGCAGGTATCAGAAAAAAATCTAAAATATCGGAACATGCTGAAAAATTATCAGTAATGAGTTCATTAAATGCTGCTGAAGAGTCTCAAATAGTTATTCTAATGATAGATTCTGAAAGGGGATTTGAAAAACAAGATGCAAATATTGCAAATATTATTGAAACTGAAGGAAAACCATTCGTAGTTGCTGTTAATAAGTGGGATTTAGTAAAAAATAAAAAAGAAAAAAGGAAAGAGATTGAAGAGCAAATTAATGAGTTTCTTCCACAAATTGGTAAAATCAGTATTGCTTATATTTCTGCACAAAAAAACCAAGGTATTGATAAATTAATTTTGTTATCTGAAAAATTAGATAAAGTTTGTGAAAGAAGATTATCTACATCAGATTTGAATGAATTTTTGAAACAAACATTAAGTAGACATCCTCATCCAAATAAAAATGGTCGGCCTGTGAAAATAAAATATATTACACAACCTAATGTTAGACCTTCTCATTTTATTGTTTTCTCAAATTATCCTAATTTCATTAAAGATTCATATAAACGATATTTAATTAATGAGATAAGAAAAGAGTTTAATCTTGATGGAGTACCAATTAGAATGGACTTTAGGGGTTCTGATAATCCTTATAATTTAAAAAAATAATTATTAAATTTTTCTAATTAATTTTATAAGCTTACTTGCTATTTCATCTGGCTGTTTTAAATTTTTATTTTTCTCACCAGGCATAAAACTTGATCTTAATTTGGTATCCATATCGTCAGGTATAAAAATGTGAGCTTTTATATTTGTCAAATCTATTTCTTTTTTCCAGGTATTAATAAGAGCCTCAAGGCCTAATTTTGAAATATTATAGGCTCCCCAGTAAGGATTAAGTTCTAAATTTTTTGAGTCCGAAACAAAAATAGCATCAGCATTTTCTGAAATTTTTAAAAGAGGCTCAAAAGATCTTATTATTCTATAATTTACACTTAAATTTAAGTTTATAACCTTATTCCATAACTTAGGGTTTAAGTGGGCTACTGGGGTTATGTCACCAATTATACCAGCGCAACTTACCAAAATATCTAATTTCCCCCATTTTTTATAAATTTCATTACCTAATAAATCAATTTTATCATTATCTTCGAGGTCCATAGGAACAATTGTTGAATTTGATCCAAGACACTTTATTTCATCATCAAGACTTTCTAGTGCACTTATAGTTCGAGATACTAGTATCAATTCTGCACCATTTTTTGCTAAATTTTTAGCTACGGCTCTTCCGAGCCCTCGGGATGCTCCAGTTATAAGTGCAATTTTGTTTTGAAAAATTTTTGACATTCAAATATTTATATCATCATCAGATAAAAGTGATAATTGTTCTTGTATTTTTTCATCTTTGTAATCTTTAAGGTCTGTAGGATAATCACCGGTGAAACAATGGTCTGTAAATTGAGGATTATTATTATCTCTTCCTTCATAACCCATTGCTCTGTATAATCCATCCAGCGATAAGAAACCAAGACTATCAGCACCAATAAAAGAACACATTTGATTAATTGAATTATTAGCAGCTAGAAGTTGTTCGGTTTCTGGTGTGTCTATACCGTAAAAATCAGGAAATTTTATTGGTGGACAAGCTATTAACATATGAACTTTTTTTGCACCAGCATCTCTCATTAGTTGAACTATTTTAACAGAAGTTGTTCCTCTAACAATGCTATCATCAATGAGTATAATATTTTTACCGTCAACCGAGCTTTTATTTGGATTGTGTTTTAATTTTACAGAAGAGTGCCTTCCTGATTGATTAGGTTGAATAAAAGTTCTTCCAACATAATGATTTCTGATAATAGCTAATTCGAAAGGAATTTTTGATTGTTCTGAAAATCCTAATGCTGCAGGAACTCCAGAATCAGGAACAGGTACTACAATATCAGCTTCTATTGGAAACTCTTGCGCTAAAACATTACCAAAAGATTTTCTACAATCATATACAGACTTACCGTCTAGAACAGAGTCAGGCCTTGAAAAGTAAATATATTCAAATAGATCAAGCCTTTTCTCAGTTTTTGAAAAAGGATTTATGCTTTCAATACCATCTTCAGTGATAATTACGACTTCTCCTGGTTCAATTTCCCTAACAAAATCGGCACCTATAATATCTAAAGCACAAGTTTCGGAACATAAAATATATGAACCATCGAAACTTCCTAAAACAAGTGGTCTTATTCCCAGAGGATCTCTTGCTCCAATTAATTTTTTATTTGTAAGTATAACAAGGGCATAAGCTCCCTCGATTTGAAGTAATGCATCAACAAGTCTTTTTATTGTTCTATCTGCATTAGAGCGAGCAACAAGCTGAAGGATCGTTTCTGTATCAGAGGTGGACTGAAAAATTGACCCATTTTTCACCAAATCATACCTTAAAGACAATGCATTTGTAATATTACCATTATGTGCTATTGCAAACCCTCCTCCCCAGAGATCAGCAAATAGCGGTTGAATATTTCTGTGTACAGTTCCACCTGTAGTTGAGTATCTATTATGACCAACACTGTTTCTACCATGAAGTCTATTTATAACGGATGGTTTTGAGAAGTGATCGCTTACGAGCCCTAAATGTTTTTCTGAGAGAAATTTATCACCGTCAAAGGTTACTATTCCTGCAGCCTCTTGACCCCTATGTTGTAATGCATGAAGACCTAGGGCTGTTAAAGCAGCTGCATCAGGATGATTGTAAACTCCAAAAACACCACACTCTTCATGTAATTTGTCTTCTTCATATTTATTAAATGAACTACTCAATTTCTTTATCCATTTCTTGGTCAGAAAAAGAGTTTTCAGTATTAATATTATAAGATTGATAATTAAAGTTCTTTAATTCTGGAAAATTTTTGAATAAGAAATTATTTGATTCTTCAATTACCTCGCTTATAGAGGAGTTCTGAATGTATAATGGTCTTCTTTCTTTCTCAATTTTCTGTATAAAAATACCAAAAATTATGCTTGCTAAAATATATACCCTAAGAACACCAAACAAAAAACCTAAGGTTCTATCTATGTAACCTATCGAGGTAAATTTAAATAACTTTACAAAAAATAAACTTAATAATCTCCAAAAAAGAAGTGTCACTATAAAAATTATAGAAATTGTAATTAAGTCTGAAATTGCCTGAGATTCAAAAAAAGGTTTTAAATAATTTCCTGCTTCAGGCATTAATAAGATAACAGAAATAAATGATACTATCCAACCCATAAGGGATAATATTTCTTTTACAAAACCTTGTGTTAGAGCTAATAATCCTGAAACTAACATTGTTAAAATTATTATTATATCTAGTAAGTTAGGGTCCATATATAGCTCTTTATTTAAAAGATATTTATAAATAGATTGTTATTTGCTAAATTACTATAGCTAATTATTTTGAATTTTAATAGGACCTTTAGACTGACCATTTACAAATTGTAAAATATATTCATTTTTAGTTTTTTCCATTTCATTAACACTGTCACCCCATATAATGTTACCTTCATGCAGCATATATACTTTAGATGCTATAGTTCTCGCGCTAGACATGTCATGAGTAATTGTTAGAGCTGTCGCCCCTAGGTCATTAACTTTTTCAAGAATTAGTTTATTAATTACGTCTGCTGTTATTGGATCAAGCCCTGTAGTAGGCTCATCAAAGAAAATAATATCTGGTTCTGAAAAAATTGCTCTACCAAGCGATACTCTTTTTTGCATTCCTCCTGATAACTCTGAAGGATATAAGTCAGCTACATTAGGGTTTAATCCTACTTTTTCTAAGGTCTCAATAGCGATTTTTTTACATTCTTTTTCGGATATTTTATTTTGTAGAGCAGAAAAACTAATATTTCTCCATATATTTAAACTATCAAAAAGTGCACCACCTTGAAAAAGCATTCCAATTTTTACTTCTTTGTTACCTATATACTCGTAATTTTTTCCAAGAATAGATTTATCTCCAATTTTAATTTTTCCTTTATCGGGTTTCAATAGACCCAATAGGCACTTTAATAAAACAGACTTACCTGTCCCTGATCTTCCAATTATAACCGCGGACTCACCTTTTTCTATTTTAATACTTAAATTTTTTAAAACTTCATTTTTTTGGAATTTTTTATTTAAATTATTTATTTCTATCATTTTTTATCTTTATGAGGCAAATAGCAGATTAGTCATTATGTAGTTTGATCCCAAAATGAGTATTGATGAGCTAACAACTGCATTCATTGTAGACCTTCCAACACCTTGAGCACCACCTTGAGAAAAAAATCCATGATAGCAACCCATCATCGTTATTATAAAGCCAAATACAGATGCTTTTATAAGGCCAGAAATAATATCGTTAGATTCTAGAAAGATTTCAGTATTTTGAAGATAAACGGAACCATTAAAGTCCAAACTCTGAACTCCCACGAACCATCCACCCATTATTCCAATAACATCAGCAAAGCCAACTAGAATTGGCAAGACAACTATTCCTGCTAACACTCTTGGAAAAACTAAGTATTCATATGGATCGGTTGATAATGTTCTTAAGGCGTCAATTTGTTCTGTTACTTTCATAGTACCTATTTCAGCCGCAATTGCAGCGGAAACCCTTCCTGCAACGACTATTCCACCAAGAACAGGACCAAGTTCGCGTGTAATACCAAGCGCAACAATAGACGAAACAATTACTTCAGAGTTAAACTGGTTTCCTCCGTAATAAATTTGTATTGCAAGGGCTCCACCAGTAAAAAATGATGTAAGAGCAACAACAGGTAGAGAGAGATAGCCTATAGAAATCATTTGTTGAAAAATATTCTTTAAATACCATTTAGAGATTATTGACTTTAGTGTTTTAAGGGTAAAAATAAAAAATCTACCAGTTTCTTCCAGGAAATTAATGATAGATGAGCCAACATTAATAAAAAATTTCATTATATTTAGTCCATTCTTTCAGGTAGGTATTGATCTCTTGCAAGATCAGAAAATCTCGTGAATTCTTCTGTAAATTGCATATCTACGGTTTTAACTGCTCCATGTCTGTGTTTTTCAATCAAAACGGATGCTTTTCCATGAGCTGCTTCCATTTTATTTTGCCAATCAATATGTTGCTCTGTACCAGCATCAGGTTCTTCTCTTCTTAGATAATATTCTTCACGATAAACAAACATTACTATGTCTGCATCTTGTTCAATCGCTCCAGAGTCTCTTAGATCAGCAAGCTGAGGTTTTTTATTATCTCTATTTTCAACATTTCTTGATAATTGTGATAGGGCAATTACAGGGATGTTTAATTCTTTGGCAAGAGCTTTTAATCCTTGAGTAATTTGAGAAATTTCTTGAACTACGTTACCTCTATATTTATCAGAGCCTGTCGTAGCTAGCTGAAGATAGTCTACAACAATAAGAGAAAGTTCTTGATTTTTTTGCTTTAGAGTTCTTGATAGACGACGCGCCCTCGATGACAAAATTCCTATTGGAATAGCACCTGTTTCATCAATGTACAATGGTATATTTTTTAGCTCATTTGCTACATTTATATAATTACTGATTTCTCTTTCATCTATTTTACCTTTTCTAACATTACTTGAGGAAACTCCAGACTGATCAGATATTATTCTTGTACTAAGCTGTTCTGCAGACATCTCTAATGAAAAAAAAGCAACAGCACCAGGGTTTTTACTCTCATCATTTGATTGATTTATGTCATTTGAGTTAATTTGGTCTCCAAAAGACTTGGCAATATTGAATGCTATATTAGATGCTAAAGCTGTTTTTCCCATAGATGGTCTTCCGGCTAAAATAATCAAATCTGATTTTTGAAGCCCCCCCAATGCTTTATCAAGGTCAATAAAACCTGTTGCCAAACCTGCTAAGCCATCGTCAGATGAGTAAGCGGCTTCAGCTGCCATAAGAGACTCAGCAACAGAATCTTCAAATGAATAGAAACTTTTTCCAGTTTCCCCTTTCTGATCAATTTCGTATAATTTTATTTCGGTATTTTCTATGATTTCTGAGACATTTTTATCTTCATTTAATGCGTAAGATGAATGTTCTAAAAATTCAGCAGTATCGATTAATTGTCTCCTCAGAGACAGTTCATATATCTCATCAGCTACCTCTTTTATAACTAAGCTATGAGCTGCATTTGCTACAAGGCTTACAAAGTAACTATCGGAGTCAAAATTTTCATTTGACTCAAATAATGTTTTTAAGAACAGGATAGTTACGGATTTACCATTATTATTCATTTGAATAATTTTTTCAAAAATTTCTTCATGAAATGGTTCAAAAAAATGAATTCCCTTTAAACCATTTTGAGATACTCGATCAATTAATTCATTATTTTTAATTAGAGCTCCCAGTAACTGTTGCTCTGCCTCTATATTATGAGGTAACTCAATATTATTTGGTTTATTTTGATCTTGATTTATAGCTATAGGAGATGATTGCTTCATAAGAACAATCTATAACTATAAAGATAATAAAGGAAAGAAAATTATCTGTGGATAATTGTGGATATTGGGGTTAACTTTTTAAGTATCTGATTTATCTTCAACTTCTTCATTCGATAAATCTGCATTTGAATCTGAGTTAGTCTCCTCCTCTGAAGTAACCTCGTTTTCATCTAAAGCTACGTCTTCTTCATTTACAGATTCTGGTACTGCGCCTTCTTCAAATATTTCTTCAAGATTAATTGTATCCTCTTTTGCTGTTTCAGTTTTAGTGGTTTCACCTTTTATTAATGCCTCAGCTTCTTCTTGACTTCTTGAAATATAGATTGAGATATTTGACGTTACTTCAGGATGTAGTTTAACTCTAATTTCGTGATGACCAATTTCTTTAATAGGTCTGTCTAAAACGACTTGGTTTTTTTCAATTGAAAAGCCCTCTTCTTGAAGCTTTTCTTTTACGTCACCAGAGTTTACTGATCCGTATAGTTGACCAGTATCACTTGCTTGACGAATTATAATATAATTATTTACAACAATTTTTTCTGATACAGCTTCTGCTTCATTTTTTAATTTTAAATTTTTAGCTTCTAAATTGATTTTTTCTTTTTCAAAAAATTCTAAATTTTCTTTATTTGCTCTTAGAGCTTTATTTTTAGGTAACAAAAAATTTCTAGCAAATCCATCTTTTACAACAACTACATCGCCCATTTGGCCAAGACGTTCAATTCTTTCTAATAAAATTACTTCCATTTTATATTAATCCATTTGGTATGGTATAAGAGCAATATACCTTGATCTTTTAATAGCCCTTGCCAACTCCCTTTGCTTCTTTGCTGAAACAGCAGTAATTCTACTTGGGATCATTTTTCCTCGTTCAGAAAGATATTTTTTTAATAATTTTGTATCTTTATAGTCGATTTTAGGAGATTTATCTCCAGAGAAAGGACAAGTTTTTTTTCTACGAAGAAAAGGCCTTTTTGTTGGTATTTGTGTAATATTTTGTATTGAATTATTCATAATTATTAAGCACCTTTGGAAGAACTATATGAGCCTTCTTTCTTTAAGGAGGCTTTCATAATCGGCGATGATTCTTCACTAAGATCATCGGTTTTAATAGTTAAATAACGAAGAACATCTTCATTAAGTTTTTGAATTCTTTCTAATTCATGTATTGCAGAGCTAGGGCTATCAATTCTAATTAAAGAGTAATGACCTCTCTCACTTTTTTTTATTTTATATGCAAGGTCTCTTAAACCCCAATATTCTGTATAAACTGATTTACCTCCGTTATCTTTAATAACGGTTTTAATGTCTTCAACAAGATTTTCTACCTGTTGAGGTGCTATTTCAGGCCTTGTTATAAATACATGCTCGTAATATGGCATATTATTCCTTCAAAAAATTTCTAAATTAAAAACTTAGGAGTTCTTTAATGTATTAAGCTATAATTTGCAAGCTTGTAATATATTGAATATTTATTTTTAATATATACAAAAAATGGAGGGTTATAAATGAGAGCATTTGTTTTTCCAGGCCAGGGTAGTCAATATGTTGGTATGGGCTTAGATTTATCAGAAACATTTCCTGAGGCAAAACATGTTTTTGAGGAAATCGATGATACTCTCGAGCAAAACTTATCTAGGGTTATGTTTGAAGGACCAGAGGAAGAATTAATTTTAACTGAAAATACTCAGCCTGCATTAATGGCAGTAAGTATTGCTATTACAGAAATTATAAAAAAACGTGGTTTTATAATCTCGGGTGTTATGGCTGGTCACTCTCTTGGGGAATACTCAGCCCTCACTGTTGCAAATAGTCTTACTTTAAAGGATGCCGCATTAACTCTAAAAATAAGAGGAAAAGCTATGCAAAGCTCAGTTCCAAAGAATAGGGGCTCTATGGCAGCAATTTTAGGTTTAAATTATGATCAAATTTTAGAAATAATTATTAGCAACAATCTGCAAGATACTGTTTTTATTGCAAATGATAATGCAGATGGGCAAGTTGTTCTATCGGGTCTAAAAGAAAATATTGAGAATTCACTTCATATTTTTAAGGAAAATGGAGCAAGAAAAGCAATGCAACTAGCTGTAAGCGCCCCATTTCATTGTCCCTTAATGAGACCTGCACAAGAAATTATGCAAAAATCATTATCTTCTATTAAAGTACAAAAACCTGATGTACCTGTAATTTCAAATGTTACAGTTGATATTTCTGAAGATGAGAATCAAATAAAGAATAATCTGGTGAATCAGGTTACCGAAATGGTAAGGTGGAGAGAAACAATGACAAAATTTGTTGATATGGGTGTTGAGGAATTATACGAAATAGGAAGTGGTTCTGTATTATCTAATCTAGCCAAAAGAAGTTGTCCTTCATTTAAAAGAATGTCAGCTGGTAGTAAAGAATCAGTGGAAAATCTTCTTTTAGAATTTGATAGTTAGGTATTACAAATGACAAATTTAAAGGGTAAAAAGGTTCTAGTAACTGGTGCTAGTGGTGGTATAGGAAAAGCTATTGCCATTGAGTTATCATCAAATGGCGCAGATTTATGTTTAACTGGACGAAACAAATCAGAACTTGAAAGCTTACAAAAGCTTATAGGTGGAAATTGTGAGATAATTATTTCAGATCTTTCAAAATCCGAGGGAATTGATGAACTTGCAAATAGTGCTCAAGAAAAAATGGGTCAAATTGATATTTTGATAAATAATGCTGGTATTACAAGAGATAATTTATTCATGAGGATGTCAGAAGAAGACTGGAATGAGGTTATAAATGTTAATTTAAATTCGATTTTTAAACTAACAAAACATTTAATAAAAGGGATGATTAAAAGAAGATATGGAAGAATTATAAACATAACATCTGTGATAGGTGTTGCAGGTGGTGCTGGTCAATCAAATTATTCAGCATCGAAAGCTGGTATAATAGCTATGTCCAAATCATTAGCTCAAGAAGTTGGTTCAAGATCAGTTACTGTTAATAGTATAGCCCCAGGTTTCATTGAAACTAATATGACTGCAGAATTAAGTGACGACAGAAAGCAAGAGATTTTAAACTCTATAAGTATAGCCAGATTAGGCAAACCAGATGATATAGCAGGAGCTGTTTGTTTTTTAGCCTCGGATAAGGCTAGCTATATAACTGGTCAAACTATTCATATCAATGGTGGAATGTTAATGATTTAATTATTGGCGTATTTAAAGAGATTATTGTATTACTTAGCTCAATATGCTAAGTCGCATGATATTGATTCAGAATTACAAAGTTAAATTAAATAATAAATAAAAAAGGGAATATAAAATGAGTGATACACTAGAAAAAGTCCAAGCAATTGTTGTTGAGCATTTAGGAGTTGAGGCCGATAAAGTTACTGCTTCAGCAAGCTTTATAGAAGACCTTGGTGCTGATAGTTTAGATACAGTAGAGCTTGTAATGGCTTTTGAAGAAGAATTTGGTATTGAAATACCTGATGATGCGGCTGAAACAATACTTTCAGTTGGAGATGCTATTAACTTTATAGACTCTGCTAAAAGTTAAGCTCAAAACGGTGATATTAGTTGCGTAGAGTAGTAATTACTGGTTTAGGTGCTGTTACTCCGCTTGGCGGAGATTTAAAGTCTAGTTGGAAGAATTTAATTTCTGGAAAATCCGGAGCTTCATCCATTACAAAATTTGATGCTACTGGTTACCCATGCACAATTGCTTGTGAGGTTCCATTGGGTGAAGGCTTAAACGCAAATGATGGATCCTTTAATGCAAATGATTGGATTTCACCAAAAGATCAAAAGAAAGTTGATACTTTTATTTTATTTGGTATTGCCGCTGCTGAAATGGCTCTTAAAGATAGTGGTTGGTCACCTCAGAATGACGAGGATAGCTATCGTTCAGGGGTAGGAGTAGGTTCTGGTATTGGAGGATTGGCCAGTATAGAGAAAACCGCTCTCCTTCTTAATGAAAAGGGACCAAGAAGGGTAAGTCCTTTTTTTATTCCAGGTGCTCTAATAAATCTAGCAGCTGGTCAAATTTCAATTAAAAATAATTTAAAAGGCCCTAATTTAGCGGCTGTAACTGCTTGCGCTTCAGGTTCACATTCAATTGGTGAGGGTGCACAAATGATAAAAAATAATAAAGCAGATGTTATGCTAGTTGGTGGAGCAGAAGCAGCAATATGCCCAATCGGTATGGCAGGGTTTTCTGCTAGCAGAGCTTTAAGCACCAACTTTAATAATAATCCAGAAAAAGCATCTAGACCATATGATAGAGATAGAGATGGTTTTGTTATGGGAGAGGGCGCGGGTTTTCTAGTGTTAGAAGAAATGGAACATGCTCTTTCAAGGAATGTAAAAATTTACGGTGAATTAAAAGGTTACGGTGTATCAGGTGATGCTTTTCATATTACCTCTCCATCTGAAGATGGTGATGGTGCATATAGATCAATTCTAATGGCCATTGAAGATGCAGGTATAAATAAAGAAGAAATTAATTATGTTAATGCTCACGGAACTTCAACTCCTTTAGGTGATGAGATCGAATTAAGGGCTGTAGAGAGAGCCTTTGGGGGTTTTGCAGAAAATCTATCAATGTCATCAACAAAATCATCTACAGGCCATTTATTAGGGGCTGCTGGAGCAATAGAAGCTGTTTTTAGTGTTATGGCATTAAATGAGAATATTATTCCTCCAACAATAAATCTTGATAATCCATCGGTCGAAACTAGAATTGATTTGGTACCTCATAACGCTAAAGAAAAAGAGATAAAATCTGTGCTTTCAAATTCATTTGGATTTGGAGGAACTAATGCTTCCCTAATATTTTCACATCATTATAATTAAATGAATGAGAGATAACTTAAATAAAATTAGAAGGGGGATGATGATTGTTTTATCTTCCCCTTCAGGTGCGGGAAAAACTTCTCTATCTCGTAAATTATTAGAAAAAAATAAAAATTTATTTTTATCTATATCTTTTACAACTAGACCACCAAGGCCTCTTGAGGTTAATGAAAGTGATTATTTTTTTGTAGATGAGAAGAAATTTATTGATATGCTTAATAAAGATGAATTTTTAGAGCACGCTAAAGTTTTTGATTTTTACTATGGAACTCCAAAAAAACCAGTAATGAATGCGCTTAAAAGTGGAAAAGATATTCTTTTCGATATTGATTGGCAAGGAACGCAACAGTTAATGAATTCTGTACAAGATGATTTAGTGAAAATTTTTGTTTTACCGCCATCAGCAAAAGAGCTGGAGAAAAGATTATTGAAAAGAAATCAGGATACTGATGAAACAGTAAAAAATAGAATGTCAAAAGCCTCAGATGAAATTAGTCATTATGCCGAATATGATTACATAATTATAAACGAGGATTTTGATGAAAGCTTAAAAAAAATTAATTCTATTCTTATTGCTGAAGGATTAAAAAGAACAAGACAAAATAAAATACAAGATGTAATTAACTCTTTAAGAGATGATTTATTTTAAAAATTTTTCATATCCAATTGTTAAATTAATATAATCATCTACACTTAAATTTTGGGCTCTTAGGCTTAAGTCAATTTCACAAAAATCTGCAAGTTTATTAATATCAATGTCTAATTTAGATAGGCTTTTTTTCAGTGTTTTTCTTCTAAATCCAAATGCGTGTGACACAATTTTCTGAAAATTTTCAACTGACGGTGTTAATATATTTTTTTTTGGTTCTATTGAGATTACTGTAGATATCACTTTAGGGGGTGGGATGAAACATGAAGGTTTAATTTCACATATTTTTTTTATTCTGCATCTCCATTGTGTCAAAACACTTAATCTTCCGTATTGTTTTGTATTTATCTTTGCCATCATTCTATCAGCAACTTCTTTTTGAACAGTTAGGGTTAATTTTTCCCATTTAACTGGTTGTTCTTTTATCAATAAGGATATTATGAAAGGTACAGATATATTGTAAGGTAAATTTGAGATAACAGAATAATTTTCACTTATAAGCTTATCTAAATCAACTTTTAGAGCGTCATTTATCATAAATTCAAATTTCTTAGGGTATTTTTCTTTTAACTCTTCTAAGATCGGAAGAAAAGTTTTATCTGTCTCAATTGCAAGAACTTTTTTAATTTTTTTTTCTAATATAGCATTGGTTAATAATCCTGGACCGGGTCCAACTTCGACTATAAATCTCTCATCACATGATGAAGATTTTACTATTTGATTTATTATATTTTTATCATGTAGAAAATTTTGGCCAAATCTTTTTTTGGCTTTTAAATTATACTTCTTAAGAATTCTTTTCAGAGACTCATTATTGCTATTCATATATTTTTTCTATTCTCTGAAATTATCAAAGCTTGCTTAATCGCATTTATTAAACTCTTAGGATTGGCTCTATTTTTACCAGCCAAATTAAAAGCTGTTCCATGATCTGGAGAGGTTCTTACAAAAGATAGCCCTGCAGTAAAATTAATTCCTCCATAAAAATCTATTGTTTTTAAGGGTATTAAAGCCTGATCATGATACATACAAATCCTTGCATCGAATTTATTTAGATTTTTTTTATAAAAAAGTGTATCAGCTGGTAATGGACCTTCTATTTTCATACCCATGTCTTTAAAATAATCTACACACGGTTCAATTGTATTTATTTCCTCTTTACCTATGCTTCCTTCTTCACCAGAATGAGGGTTCAGAGAAGAAACAGCTATTTTCGGTTTTTTAATATTAAAATCTTTTATGAGACTCTTATTAAGGATTTCTATTTTTGTTAAAATTTTCTTTCTTGTAAGTGATTTTGAAACTTTTGATATTGGAATATGAGTAGTTATTGTCGCAACTTTTAAATCTTTCGATATTAAAATCATTAATGAGTCTTGACCATCTTTCTCTGCTAAGTATTCTGTATGCCCAATAAAATTTGATTTATTTCCCATAAGATTTTTTTTATAAATTGGAAGTGTAACAATTCCTGAGACCTCATTGTTTTTTGCAAGATTTATAGCAGTGTTGAGAGATTCCAATATAGCTTTGTTATTTTTTTTGTTTGGCTGTCCTAAGTCAAACAAAATATTGTTTTTGAGAGGTAAAATATTAAGTTTATCTTTTTTTATATTAATTTTTTTAGAGATAATATTTATGGGTATATTTATATTAAAAATTTTCTTTGATTTTTTTATCCAATCAGGATCACAAATAATAAAAAAACTTATTTTCCTATTATTTATTTGCTTAAATGCCTTGAGAATTATTTCACTATTAATACCTGACGGATCACCCATAGTAATAGCAATAGGCAAGTTTTTATTATCTGTATTCAATGACAGCATCTCTTCGTAAGTCTCGAAGATGTCTTCTCGACATCATACCCATTTTTTGTGAGTAAATATTATCCGCAATTACTTCTCTATTTACTTGAATACCTATATCATCCTTACGGTCACAAATTAAAATGATATCAATATTTTCTTCAGAGATTCTTGGGGACAGAGTATTTCCAGCATTTTTTTCTAAAAGTTCTTTATGTAATTCATTTGGCAATTCTTGCAGAAGTCTCTTTCCAATAACGTTAACTTCTTTTTCATTATAATTTTCTAAAAGGCTATCAAGTCTTTTGCATGAAACGAAATTATTAGAAAATTCTTCAGCGATAATTTTATCTTCAATATTAAAAGATACTGAAATTAGATCATATTGATTCTTCATAGGGTTTTTACCCCCTTCTTCGGATTTGCCGTTTATTTTAATAATAAAATAACCGTTTACAGTTTTAATAGGTTCTGAAACTGCACCAATCTCTAAATTTTTAATACTTGATAATATCTCCGGATCTAATTGACCTTCTGATACCCAACCAATGAAGCCACCCTGACCAGAAGATGATGCTTGACTAAATTGTTGGGCAACTGGTTCAAATGGAATGTTATTTTTTAATTGTTCTGTTAATCTTTGTGTTAGATCTCTTGCCTCTCTTTCCTCATTTTCATCTTCAAAACCAATAAAAATTTCTGAGATATCATACTGTGAATTATTAATATTCTGAATTGTTCTGTCATAGATAATATCAACCTCTTCATCACTAATATTTATATATGAACCAAATCTTCCCCGAACAATTTTATTCCACAGAAGTTCAGATTTTATTTGATTTAAAAGAGTTTCAGAATTTACGCCTTGACTAGTTATAGACTCGAGGATTCCTTCTGCTGTCGTTTGGTTACTTCTTGCAATATTATCTAGCATAAGATTAATTTCATTTGGTGAGTCAGGCACTTCTAGCTTAATAGCCTCTTGTATTTGAATCTTTTCATCAATTAGCGCTTTAATTGCCTGTTCTTCAATTCTTTTTATATTTTCTTCAGTAGCTGGTATTCCCGATGTAACTAAAATCAATCTTACCCTTTGATTAACATCATATCTTGAGATAACTTCATCATTAACAATAACTGCAATAGCTTGAATATCTTGGCTTTTTAGAGTTGCGCTAAAAGCTCCAAATAAAAAAAATATTAAAAAAATATATTTGATTTTTTTTACCATTATTCTACCTAAAATGTTTTAATTATCCCATAATTTTGAAATACGATCTGAACTATTTAATGTTCCGCCTCCAAATGTAAATACATTAAATTTAATCATAAAGGAATTAGAAGGTTTAAGATCCCTATATTCAGAGAATTTTCTTCTAAATCCTATTTCAAAAGATATACAATCGTCAATATAAACAAGAGATATTCTGTTGTTTAAAGATTTCTTCGAAATTTCATCATAGCGAATAGCTGACTGAACTAACCATCTTTCGGTAATATTTATAAAACTTGCAAAACGTAATTCTCTTTGTTCTTTAAAATTCAAAATTTCAACATTATTTAATAAAACATGCCCAGCACGAACTCCCCATTTTTCATATGTAAGTAACATGTCAAATTCTGACCTTCTCAGGTTAATGTCGTTTTCATCTAATCTTCCTCGATAAGAGAAAGTAATTTCCTTATTTGGCTTAAACGATAGATCTACTAGAAAATCTGATAATTTTTTTTCGAGACCTGATCCCTTGTCAAAGAAATCAGGATTCTTAAATTTATAACTTTGTCCAACCATTCCTGAGAAAATTCCATCTTTATTAAAAAAGTGAGATAATTTTAGGCCATAGCTAACTTTTCCGCCTGTTTCCCATAAATCTAATCCAGGCATTCTATTTTTTGCAAAAATATTATGAGAATTTAATTCAAATCCTATACTATCTTCATTTGGTATTTTATAATTTTTCTTATTATCAGATGAGTATGACAACTGAATAATTGGTTCAACTATTGTATCTGAGTATGCATTTTTTAATGGAAGTCTCCACTCAACACTAACTGAAGGTAAAAGGCGATGAATATTTTGATTTTTACCAAAGGGATTTGATTGTAATCTTCTTGTTGAATTGTTTGGTATCCATTTTTTTGAAGTATGATATAGGTCTCCTCTCAAGTTAAAGCCCAGCTGTAATATACTTCCACTTTTGTGTAAAAAATTTCTATTCCAATCTAGAGAGCTTGATAGTCGATATGTATTACCATCAGTTTTTCTAATTATTCCTATTGAATTTAGCTTAATAGTTGAAACTCCACCTAATATCTCTCTTTCAGGATTCCATAAAAATTTTACCTCTGGTAAGATAAGTGGTTCTGAGCCATCTTTTTCAGGTAAAAGTGAAGAAAAATGTAAGGAATTAATCTCTAATTGAGCGTTTTTCCAATTTCTATTTAATGATAAATATGATTTTATTTCTGTGTCATCATTTAAATCAAATCGTCTTAAAAACGTATCATCTGATACAAATTTACCATTAAAATCTAAATTCCAGTTTCCAAATCTAAAATTTCCAGACGCGCTAAATGCACCTCTATAATCATAACCAATAGCATCACCAATTGATGAGGGTCTATTATCATTAATATCTGCTACTTCAACATTTTTTATTGAATGAGTATTATCATCATATTCAAAAATTAATTTTTTATTGTTTTCTCTTAAATCTAAAGGATCGTTGAAGGGTGAATTTATAATTGCTTGCCAATCATCATTTATATTAACAGTTCTTGATTTAAATTTATCATTTGGGGACGCTATAATACCACTAAAGTTAATACCACCTCTTTTAAATCTCTGTCTCCATTCACCTTCAACTATTGCCGCACCTTTGGTTATAATCCATGGTGTAATTGTAAGGTCGTAATGAGGTGCTAAATTAAAAAAATAAGGCACCCTTACCACTGCGCCAAGATCACCAGAAGTACCAAGTGTTGGAGCTAAAAAACCACTTCTTCTTTTAACTTTTTCAGTAGGGTGAGTTGCAATTGGAACGTAAAATACGGGAAAACCAAATAATTCAAATCTTGCATCTTCATATATAATATTTTCATTATTTTCATCATAAATAATTCTATTGGCTTTAACCTGCCATGATAGCTTACGTTTATTTTCGCTACATATCTTACATGGAGAGAAAATTCCTTTTTTTAGAATTAAAGAATTACCATTTGATCTTATCGCGTAAGCAGATGAGATGTTTAATCCATTAATGGTCTGAAGAGTAGGGTTTTCAATTATTCCATTGGTTAGATCTGATGAAAGTTTAATTTTTGAAGCGAAAATTTTCTCGCCTCCAATTTTTTCTAATATAATATTTCCTGTTCCTTCAATAATATCATTTTTTTGATTAAAAGAAATTTCATCAGCATTAAGTTTATATTCATTTTGAATTATTTTCACAGAGCCAATAGCTTTTATTTTGCCATCTAAATTAAGATATTCAATCTTATCAGCTTCAATTGAATTAGTAATATCTTCACCCTTTAATAAACTGAAATTAAAAAAGATGATGAGAAAAAATATTATTCTTATCATCTAGCCTTCCTCTATATAAATAATTGCACTAATTCCTAAAAGAATTGCTAAAATCGGGGGTGACCATGCTGAAAGTATAGGGCCAATATTACCAGATGCACCAAATGCGTAAATAACATTTGAGAAGGTATATAATATTAAGCCAGAAATCACACCGGCTAAAATCAGATTATTTACACTTTCAGATCTAATAAATCTAACTGAAAATGGTGCAGCAATAATTAACATTGAGCTAAGAAAAAAAGGAAGTGCTAATAAAGATTGAAATTCAGTCTTATGTTTAGTTGCTGCAAATCCTGCATTCTGTGCAATTTTAATAAACTCAGGAAGGTTCCAAAAAGATATTGTTTCTGGCGGAGCAAAATTTTCTTGAATTTGTTCTGCTGTTAAATTAGTACTGATTTCTTTTTTTTCTAAAAATTCCACCTTTTCAAAATTTTTATAAATCCAAATATTCTCTAACTTCCAATAATTAGGTTTTAAAAATACTTTATCAGCATCATACCTACTAATTAGTTGACCGCTTTCTGAGTGATTGAAGAAAATTACATTTTCTAAATAATTTTCGTTCTTATCAAATCCTAAAGAATTTATTATTCTATATGAATTATTATCTAAATCTGTATCTTTAAGCCATAAACCATTTTCAGTAATTGTAATTAAGCTGGTCTGCCCTCTAATACTTTTCGCTTCCAACTCTTTAAATTTATATGTGCTTATAGCTACAAGAGGTTGAATTAAGATTGTAGTTAAAAATCCTATAATTAAAATTAGACTTACCCCCGGAATAAGTAAATGCCATATTGATATACCGCTGGCTCTAGCAACTATTAACTCCGATCTTTTCGCGAAATAAAAAAAAGTACTTAGTGATGCAAAAAGAATAATAAAAGGAAAAATTTCTAGGATCATTCCAGGTAATTTTAAAATCGCTAATTCAATTGCAAGCAATAAATCACTATCATTTGTTTTTGTTATTCTTCTCGAAAGCTCAATAAGATCAATAATAAAAATAAAGAACCCTGCTGCAAAAAGACAAAAAATAAAATTTTTAAATAGGTTTTTTGAAAAATATATAGGAAGTAAATTATTTACTCTCATTTTAATCACCTACTTTTTGGTATGTCGTCTCGAGGGAGTAAATCAATATGAGTAAAAATGCTAATGGTAATAAATATAAAAACCCCAAGATAATTAAATTACTTTGTGCTTGTGATGCTATAAAAAAGTCTAGAATTTGAAAGGCTATAATTCCAAGAGTTAATTTGATAATATTAGTATTTGTTTCTCTTCTATCAAATTTACTTTTTATAAAAATTATAAAAGAGAAAAATATAAGAACTATTGGATGAAAAATTTGAGCAATCTTATGATTACCTGCCGCGATAAGTAAGTTTTTTCTTGTTTTAGCATACTCATCATCGTCATTTGGAAAAAGTAGCTCACCTAAATATCTCTGACTTGAGTCAAAATTAAAATTTTTATTTTCTGTTAAAAAATCAGAGAATAAATATTCATTTTTTTCAAAACTTACAGTTGTCATTCCAGGCCCATCAATTAAGAGATTTCTATATTGAATATTACCATTCAAAAGTATTAGTTTTGGATTGTTATTCTCATTAACTAAATAACCTTTCTCAGCAGAATAAGTTATTGGTGAGCTGCTATTTCTATTATCATGCACGAGTATTCCATCAATAGAATTATTATCTTTCCTATGCGCATAAACTGTAAGACCCTTTGCTGGCATTGAAAACATTCCATCTCTTACAAGAGTACCAGACAAATCATGACGAATTTCATGAATTTTTAGCTTTGTATAACGCATTCCGCTTGGGCCTAAAAACATAGAGAATATAACTAAAAGTATGGTCATAAAGCTTCCAAATAATAAAAAAGGCTTAAATAATCTTTTTGGATTCATTCCAGTTGAAAGCAATATTATAATCTCTTTATCCGAAGACATATTATAAAGAACAAATGCGGATGTAATAAAAGCTGCTATAGGAATGATCTGAGATATAATATTTGGTAAGACTGTAACAGAAAGCATAAAAAAAGTTGATAAATCTGCTCCCCTCATAACTATTTCATCTAGCAGTTTTAAAACTTGACTTAACCAAGCTAAAGAGAGCAATCCAATCATCACTGTAAAAAATGATGATGAGAGTTTACTAATTATATATTTATCAATATTTTTCATCGTTTAATGTATTATATACGACAAACTATACCCTTAATCATTAAATAATGTTAACAGATGTTATTGAAAATAATTGGAGAATATAATGAAAGTAAATTTTGTTCCAAAATTGACTGAAAAAAAAGAAGTTTTAGCTTTAGTCGCTGATAAAAAATCTATTTTAGATTTTAAAGAGTTAGATAAAAATACTTTAAATAAAATTCAATACGCTATTAATAATGAAGATTTTAATTTCAATAAATTTTCTTCTCTTGAAATTATTAATGATAAAAATACTACATTTTCCAAAATTATTTTAATTAGTCCTGGAAAAAAATCTTCAATACAAGGTAATGACTTCGCTATAATAGGTGGAAAAATAAATCAGATTTCCTCAAAGTCGAGTAAAAAGATTGTGAGTATTCTTGTTGCTAAGGAATTTTCTACTGATGATAATTTAATTCAGATTGGTTTCGGTGCAACTTTAAACACTTATAAATTCGATAAATATAAAACAAAGAAAAAAACTAAAAAACAAATAAATGAAGTTAAGATAATTTCTAATAATGCAACCAAATTAAAAAATAAATTGAAAAATAAAAATTCTGTTGCAGAGGGTATCTTCTTGGCTAGAGATTTAGTAAATGAGCCTAGTAATGTTCTAAATCCAGAAGCTTATGCAAAAAGAATTAAAGAGCTATCTAAGTTTGGTCTTAAAGTAGAAGTTTTAAATGAAGCAAAAATGAAAAGGCTTGGAATGTGGTCTTTATTGGGAGTGGGACGCGGTAGTCAATACGAAAGTCAATTAGTAATTATTAGATGGGAAGGTAATAAAAGTAAAAAAACAAAACCATTATGCTTTGTTGGAAAAGGCGTTTGTTTTGACTCTGGAGGGATTTCTCTAAAACCTGGTAATAAAATGGAAGAAATGATCGGTGATATGGGGGGTTCAGCAGCAGTTGTTGGTTTAATGAAGACTCTTGCTCTTAGAAAAGCAAAAGTAAATGTAATAGGGGTGGTAGGTTTGGTTGAAAATATGCCTGATGGAACTGCCCAAAAACCTGGTGATATTGTAAAGTCAATGTCTGGACAAACTATAGAAATACAAAATACTGATGCAGAAGGAAGATTGGTTCTAGCTGATGCTCTATGGTATGCTCAAGATAGGTACAAACCAGAGATTATGATAGATTTAGCAACATTAACAGGTGCTATAGTTATGTCGCTTGGTAATAAAATGGCTGGTATTTTTAGTAACAATGATGATTTGTCTGAAAAACTCTTGGAAGCTGGAAGAGTATCAGGAGATAATGTTTGGCGATTACCGCTTTCTGAGTCTTATGATAAAATGATTAATTCTCAGTTTGCAGATATGAAGAACATTGGTATGGGCGGTGCAGGATCGATAACGGCAGCTCAATTTTTGAAAAGATTCGTTAATGAAGTACCGTGGGTTCATATAGATATTGCTGGAACAGCCACAGGTATGGAGAAGAGTTCTATAAATACAAGCTGGGCATCGGGTTTTGGGGTTAACCTTTTGGATACATTAATTTCAAAATTTTACGAGTGAATATTGTCAGAGATTTTTTTTTACAAACTAAAAAATTCAAGTAGTGAGCTATTTCTTACTAGTTTAATTGAAAAGTCACTTGATAATGATTGGAATTCGGTTGTTCTTTTTGACAGCATTGAAAGAATGGAAGAAATTAATGACCTTTTGTGGTCTTATAAAGAAACATCTTTCTTACCTCATGGTAGTGAAAATGATGAAAATTCAAAATTTCATAGAGTTTACTTGACCTGTAAAGAAGAAAATCCTAATGACTCAAAAGTTATTTTTTCAATAGACGGTTTATTAATTAAAAATATTAATTCTTGGAAGAGGTGTGTATATATTTTTAATGAACAGAATTTAAAAGTTGTTGATCAATTTAATCTTTATAAAAATGGTATTGATTTATCTAAGCATTCTTATAAATCTTTTGAACAAGATACTTATGGTAAATGGATTAATTCTAATTAAGGGAGAATATTATGGCTATTCAAAGAACATTATCAATTATTAAACCAGATGCCACGAAGAGAGATGTTACAGGTAAAATCAACCAAATGCTTGAAAATAGTGGGTTAAGAATTGTAGCTCAAAAAAGAATAAAACTATCTCAAGATCAAGCTGAAGGTTTTTATTCCGTGCATAAAGAAAGGCCATTTTATAATGATTTAGTTAATTTTATGATGTCTGGACCAGTAATAGTTCAAGTTTTAGAAGGTGAGAATGCTGTTAAGTTGAATAGGGATGTAATGGGTGCAACAAATCCTGAGGAAGCCGATAAAGGTACAATTAGAGCTGAGGTAGGTTTATCAATAGAGGCAAATTCTATTCATGGATCAGACTCTGAAGAGAATGCTATAAATGAAATTAGTTTTTTCTTTGAGGATGAAGAAATTTGTCCTTAGATTAGACTTTAAAGTCATTTAAAACTTCAATTGCTTTGTCAGAGAAAATTATTTTGTTGTCTTTTACCTTAACTAACTTATCAGTAAATAATTTTAGACACTTTGGATAAAGTTTATGTTCAAGTTTAAGTACTTTTTCTGCTAGGGATACTTTATCATCATTAATATCAATAGATGTTATTGCCTGTCCTATAATTGGGCCTTCGTCAACACCTGATCTTACTAAATGTACAGTACAACCGGCGAATTTAACACCTGATTTTATGGCTCTTTCGTGGGTATTTAAGCCTTTAAAAGATGGAAGAAGAGAGGGATGGATATTAAGATGTTTGTTGAACCATTTTTCTACAAATTTTTCTCCATGTATTCTCATAAATCCTGCATTACATAAAAAATCTACATTATTTTCTAATAAAACTTCATGAACTTTGTTATCAAAGTCTTCTCTTTCTGAAAATTCTTTGTGATCTACTACTTTAGTTTTGATATTTTTTAATTTTGCATATTCAATGCCTTTGGCGTCGGGATTATTAGAAATAACAATTTCAATAAATGCATTTTTACTATTTTGACAGGACTCTATGAGTTTAATCATATTTGAACCGCTGCCAGATATTAATATACCTATTTTCATTTTAATCTCTATGAAAAATAATTTTTGAATTATCTGAGTTGGTTTCTATAATTTCGCCAATAATATAAAAAGCCTCATTTTTCTTTTCCAATATTTCAAATATCTCTTCACCACTATTTTTATTGGCTATTAAAATCATACCTATACCGCAGTTCAAAGTTTTTAAAATTTCCTGGTCATCAATGTTTCCTTGTTCTTGCAGCCAATTAAATATTGAGGGTCGTTTCCAAGATGATAAATTTATTCTTGCTCCAATATTCGAATTTGGAAAAATTCTTGGTAAATTTTCTGTAATACCTCCACCTGTAATATTGGAAATAGCTTTTATCCCATCTGAATTTTTGAGTAACTCTAGGATAAGTCTTACATAAATTTTTGTTGGTCTTAAAAGATTCTCTACTATTGTTTCTCCATCTTTATCTGATATAGGTAGGGATATATTTATATTTTTTTGATTTATTATATTTCTTACTAAAGAGTATCCATTTGAATGAAGGCCGTTTGAGGGAAGGCCTATAAGCAAATCACCTTTTTCAATATTTTGTTTTGGTAATAATTTATTTCTTTCAACCACACCTACTGAAAACCCCGCTAGGTCAAAATGTCCTTTTTCATATAAACCGGGCATTTCTGCTGTTTCACCTCCAATAAGAGCACAGTTAGATTCTATACATCCGTCAGAAATACTTTTAATAATTTTTTTAGCAATTGAGTTAGAAAGTTGACCTGTCGCGAAATAATCCAAAAAATAAAGTGGTTCAGCACCTTGAACAATTAAATCATTCACACACATTGCAACAAGGTCAATTCCTATATGATCATAAAAATCATTTTCGATTGCAACTAATAATTTTGTACCTACACCATCCGTTGATGAGACAAGCAATGGATCATTATAATTAAGTAGTCCTATATCAAAAATTCCTCCAAAACCACCAATTGTTCCATCTGACCCAAGTCTTTGAGTATTTTTTATAATAGGTTTTATTTCTTCTATTAAATCATTAGCTTTTTCGATGTTAACACCAGAAGAGGCATAGGTTATTTTTTGATTATCATCTTTAGTAATTTTTTGTTTTTTCAATGTCTGAATCCTTATTATTATGAATTTTTAATGACATAAATCATTTTTATTACATATTAGTAAATTTATCATTAATATAATTAAATAAGGTCAGTTAAATGAACATCGCTAATTTTATAACTGTAATAAGATTATTAATTACACCTTTTATTATTTGGTTAATTTTATCAAGTTACTATAAACTTAGTTTTATATTTTTTATTTTAAGCGGTCTTTCTGATGCAATTGATGGTTTAATTGCTAAGAAATTTAATCAAATAACAGTCTTAGGAAGCTATTTGGATCCATTAGCAGATAAAATACTTATTGTTTCCTCAATATTAGTTTTAGGTTTTATAGGAATAATTCCATCTTGGTTATTGATTTTAATAGTATCAAGAGATTTGGCAATTCTAGGTGCTGTAGTTATTTCATGGCTAATGGAAAGTGACTTAAAAATTAAACCAATCTTCTCTAGCAAGCTTAATACTTTGCTTCAATTTTTATACATTGGTTTAATTTTATTAAATTTATCAAATTTTATAAGTTTAAATATTCTTGAAGATATTATAATTCCTTACTTTACCTACATAATTGGATTTTTTACCTTACTATCTTGGTTTATTTATCTGATATTATGGTTGAAAAATATTGGAATAATTAACAATGAAAAGAAATTATGAAAATTGAAAATGATAACTCTCAATTAATTATCGATTTGCCAACAAGAGTAGCCCTTGGCAGAGAGGATTTCCTTGTAAACAGTAGAAATGAAGATGCAGTATGTTTTATTGATAATTTTCACAATAAAAAAATTAATTCTGGTATTTTGATCGGATCAAGAGGTAGTGGCAAGACTCACCTTGTAAACGTGCTATGTAGTAATTTAGATAGTAAGAAGTGGTCTTTTTTAAATCCTAAGAATGAAAATATTTATGATATTTTCAGTATTAACGATTTAGTTATAATTGAAGATATAAATAATTTTAATTCAAAAGAAGATGAAGATTTTTTATTTCATTCTATAAATCTTTCTAAGGAACTTAATAAAGCCCTGTTGTTAACTTCTTCTCTAAAGATATCAAAATTAAATTTTAAAACTTTGGATTTGGTTTCTAGACTTGATTCTATGCAGGCTGCATTTATTGAAGAACCTGATGATATGTTAATGGAGGCGTTAATAATTAAACTATTTAATGATCGGCAGATACTTATAAAGCCAAATATTGTTAATTTTCTTATGCAAAGAATTGAAAGGTCATATTTAGGTGTTGCAGAAATAATAGATCTTATTGATAAAGTATCATTATCAAAGAAAAAATCTGTTTCGATTAGTTTAATAAAGGGATTAATAAATTGAAGGTTTTATATTTCTTTTAGCTCAATATTATTATCATTCATAATAATAGCTATTTTACCATTTTTGAATTCTAAAGCTTTTTTACCAAATAAATTATATCGCCAACCCTTTAATGTTTTTATATCAGCATTATCATCAGCAATTAAATCTTCTAGATCTTGAGTAGATGCAATAAGTTTTTGAGCTACATCATGTTTTTCAGATACTGAATTTAATAAAATTTTTAGTAATGAAACCCTGCTATTGGTTCCATAAGGTAATTTTCTTTTTTTTGGAAGGTTTGGAAGATCTTTATCATTTAAATTTATACCAATTAACACATTATCAATAATCTCCTGTTTAATGTCTTCTTTTAATTTAAGGCCATTTGAAATAGAGCGCATATTATTGATATCATTAATTGATCTAGGCTTTATCGAAGCTAACTCATATATAATATCATCTCTTAAAATTCTTCCTCTGGGTATATTATTTGATTGAGCTTTTTTCTCACGCCACAAAGCAAGCTGATAAGTTACAGCTCTTGTCTTTATATCATAACTTCTTATTTTTAATCTTTTGTATGCTTTTTCTGGACTTACATCATAAGTGTTTTCAGACAATAAAATTTTTAACTCATCTTTTAACCAGTCTGTTCTACCTTTTTCTTCAATTTCCCTCTTTAAAATAGGATAAATTTCAAAAAGATGTGTTACATCGCCTATAGCATATTTTAATTGTTTTTTTGTTAAAGGTCTTTTTGCCCAGTTTGAAAATCTTGACGATTTATCAATTTTCTTATTTAGAATTTTATCAACAAGTTTTTCATATCCAACTGACTCTCCAAAGCCACAAACCATTGCAGCAATTTGAGTATCAAATATTGGTTTTGGAATTTTACCGGACATTTTATAAAAAATTTCAATATCTTGTCTTCCAGAATGTAAAATTTTTAATATAGATTTTTTATTAAGAATTTTTATAAATGGTTTCAAATCAATATTATTTTCCAATGGATCAATAATGATCTCTTTATTATGGGTGCATATTTGGATTAAGCATAATTTAGACCAATAGGTTTTCTCTCTTATAAATTCTGTATCGATGGTTATAAATTTTTCTTTGCTTATTGATTTGCAAACATCAACAAGCTCTTCATTTGTCTTTATTAATTCCATTAAAACCATATACATTAATTTTTTTTACTTGTCCTTGACAAAAGACTTTTAAATTGTCCTATTGCACAAATAATTTTAAGGTAGCCTGATGAATTATTATAGAACTCATAAATGTAATGAATTAAAAATAAGTGATGTTGATACTGACGTTTATTTGTCTGGTTGGGTCAATAGAAAACGAGATCACGGTGGACTTCTTTTTATTGATCTAAGAGACCATTATGGCTTAACACAACTTGTTTTTGACCCTGATAGCAGTGCATTTGATTTAGCAGAAAAAGTAAGTGCTGAAACAGTTATAAAAATTTCTGGTAAAGTTGTAAAAAGAGATGATGAGACAGTTAATCCAAATTTATCTACTGGGGAAATAGAAGTATATGTTGATTCCTTAGAAGTATTATCTGAGGCTGAAGAATTACCATTACCTGTATTTGGTGAACCGGATTATCCAGAGGATATGAGGCTTAAGTATAGGTTTTTAGATTTAAGAAGAGAAACACTTCATGGAAATATAGTTCTTAGGTCTAAAATAATTCAATCCGTAAGAAATAGAATGATTCAAAATGATTTCCTAGAATTTCAGACTCCTATAATGACCGCCTCCAGTCCTGAAGGAGCCAGAGACTTTTTAATTCCTTCAAGGATTCATCCGGGTAGCTTTTATGCTCTTCCACAAGCTCCCCAGCAATTCAAACAAATTTTAATGGCTTCTGGTTTTGATAAATATTTTCAAATAGCTCCATGTTTTAGAGATGAAGATGCTAGAGCTGATAGGTCGCCTGGCGAGTTCTATCAACTTGATATTGAAATGAGCTTTGTTACTCAAGATGATGTATTAAATACTGTTGAACCAATTTTAAGAGATCTTTTTGAAGAGTTTTCGTCTAATAAAAAAATTACAAAAACTTTTCCTCGTATCCCATACTTAGAGTCTATTTCAAAATATGGAACGGACAAACCCGATCTAAGAAACCCAATAGAAATGTCTGATGTTACTGAAGTATTTAAAGATTCAGGATTTAAAATTTTTTCGGAATCAATAAAAAAAGACGATAATGTTAAAGTTTGGGGTATCCCTGCAAAAGGTGGAGGATCAAGAGCCTTTTGTGATAAAATGAATTCGTGGGCAATTAAAGAGGGCCTACCAGGCCTTGGTTATATATTTTTTAAGGAGGGATCGGGATCGGGTCCAATTGCCAAAAATATAGGAGAAGAGAAAACTAGCTCTATTAGAAATAAATTTAATCTTAATGATAATGATGCAGTATTTTTTATTTGCGGTATTCCTAAAACCTTTTTAACTTTTGCATCTAGTGCTAGGGATAAAATTGGTAATGACCTTGGTTTAATAGATGCTAATACTTTTGAGTTTTGTTGGATTGTTGATTTTCCAATGTATGAGTTTGACGAGATTAATAAAAAAATAGATTTCTCTCACAATCCATTTTCAATGCCTCAGGGTGGAATAGACGCCTTAGAGAATGAAGATCCTCTTGAAATAAAAGCTTTTCAATATGATATCGTTTGTAATGGCGTAGAGCTATCTTCTGGTGCGATAAGAAATCATAAACCAGAAATTTTATTAAAAGCTTTCGAGATAGCTGGATACAATGAAGTTGAGGTAGAAAAAAGATTTGGTGCAATGAGTGATGCTTTTAAATACGGTACTCCACCTCATGGAGGAATTGCTCCAGGTATTGATAGGATAGTTATGCTATTATCAGGTTCAGAGAATATTAGAGAGGTCATAGCTTTTCCAATGAACCAGCAAGCTCAGGATATTTTAATGGGCGCTCCCTCAAAAGTATCAAAAGAACAATTAGATGAGCTTGGTATAAGTATAATTGAAGAGGATAATTAGTTAGATTGTTATAAAAATGAAAAACTTTTTTTTAGAAATTTTTACATGGTGGAGCAGCCAAACATTAGGTACAAGAATTTATACATTATTAAATGGTAAATTTGTTGGAACCGATGCGGATGGGAATAAATATTACTTAAATAAGAAAAATGGTCAAAATCGCTGGGTTATATATAATGGACAAATAGATGCTTCAAAAATAAATGCAGATTGGCATGATTGGATACATTCAAGAACAAATGAAATACCTAAAGATGAAATTAAGAAAAAATCGTGGTATAAAAAACACGAAATGAATACTACTGGAACTGAAAATTTTTATACTCCTAAAAATTCAGCTAGTAAAAAAAATAATAAAAATTATGAATCTTGGTCACCGGAGAACAAGTAATGAAATCAAATACTTTCGAAGCGCTTATCGGAGCAATTGTGATTATTCTTACAGTAACCTTCTTATTTTTTGGTTTTCAGTCAATGAGATTAGATGATGAAGAAAATTACAATCTTTCAGCGGTCTTTAATAGAATAGATGGCATAAAATTAGGTTCAGATATTAGAATGTCAGGTATAAAAATTGGAACTGTTGCCAATCAAGAACTTGATAATATAACATTTCAAGCTAGGGTTTCAATGTCTATCAATTCAGGTGTTTTAATACCTGATGATAGTTCAGCAAAAATTACGACTGATGGTTTATTAGGAGGAAACTATATTTCTATTGAACCAGGTGGTAGTGATATTTATCTAGAGACTGGTGATGAGATTATGTTTACTCAAGGATCTGTTGATTTAATAGGACTTGTTGGCGAAGCACTATTCTCTGTTGAGGATAAAGACTAAATATTTATATATTTTCCATGTAATTCTCTACCCAATGAATATCGTAATTACCATTTAGAAAACTTTCCTCTTTGAGTATTTTTTGATAAAATGGAATAGTAGTTTTAATTCCCTCCACAACAAATTCTTCTAAGGCCCTTTCTAATCTTGCTATACAGGACTCTCTATTTTCTCCATAAACTATTAATTTTGCTATCATACTATCATAATAGGGCGGAATTGTTATTCCGCTATAACAACCAGAATCTACTCTTACTCCAGGACCTCCAGGTGCATGAAAATTAATAACTTTACCAGGACTAGGCATAAATGATTCAGGATCCTCAGCATTTACTCGGCATTCAATTGAGTGACCATAAAAATTAATATCATTCTGATTTTTGGATAATTTTGAATTAGAGGCTATCCTTATTTGTTCCTTAACGAGATCAAAATTAGTTATTTCCTCTGTAACTGGATGTTCAACTTGAAGTCTTGTATTCATTTCCATGAAATAAAATTCGTTATTTTCAAATAAATATTCAACAGTACCTGCGCCACTGTATTTAATTTTTTTAAGAGCATCTACTGTTAAATTTCCAATATAGTCTCTAGTTTTTTCATTAATTATTTTAGATGGTGTTTCCTCAAGTAGTTTCTGGTTTCTTCTCTGCATTGAACAATCACGTTCACCTAAATGAATCATATTTCCATAGTTATCACCAATGATTTGTACTTCAATATGTTTAGGGTTTTGTAAATATTTTTCTATGTAAACAGTGTCATTATCAAATGATTTATCTGCTTCAGATTTTGCTTTCTTAATTGATTCTTCAAGCTCTTTTTCATCGCGAACAACAACCATTCCTCTTCCACCACCTCCGGCAGAAGCTTTAATAATTATAGGATAACCAATATCTTTCGCTATAGATCTAGCATCTTTAAAATCTTTAACTTCACCATTTGACCCAGGTATTACTGGTAAACCGTATTTCTCAGCTGTTTTTTTTGCAAGAATTTTATCACCCATTGTCTTAATATGATCAGATTTTGGACCAATAAAATCAATATTATGCGCATTTAATTTTTCTACAAAACTTGCATTTTCTGATAAAAATCCATAACCAGGGTGTACTGCTTCAGCGCCCGAAACTTCACATGCAGCTATTATTGATGGAATATTAAGATAAGACTCTTTTGATTGAGGTGGACCTATACAAACGCTCTCATCTGCCATTTTTACGTGCATAGCATCTTTATCAGCGGTCGAGTAAACTGATACAGTTTGAATCCCAAGATCTTTACATGCTCTTAGTATTCTTACAGCAATTTCACCTCTATTAGCGATTAAAATTTTTTCAAACATTTTATTCAATTATCACTAAAGGATCTCCAAATTGAATGGGCTGTTCATTTTCAACTAAAACTTGCTTGATTACGCCATCTTTGTCAGCAGGAATATTGTTCATAGTTTTCATTGCTTCAATTATTAAAAGTGTATCACCTTTTTTAACTTTATCTCCTTCTTTAACGAAAGGTTCAGAATCTGGATCGGGTTTTAAATAAATTGTTCCAACCATTGGTGAGGTAATTGCATTGGATATATCCTTTGTCTCATTTTTAGTAATTTCATTACTTGTATTAGTTTCACTTAGTGGGATTGGGGAAGAGGGTAAAACACTTGTGTTGATTAAATTTTTTGCAACTTTTATTCTTCCTACTTCTTTATTTTCAATCTCTATTTCACTCAGGCCTGTTTTCTCTAATAACTTAGATAATGAAATAATTAAATCTTTATCAAAATCAGCCATTTTTACCTCACTTAAAATATTTAATTTTTGATACTTTTTAGCATACTTTCTAATGCAAAAATATAGCCATCAATACCAAAACCGCTAATAACGCTATTTGCTGCCATTGAAACATATGATGAGTGTCTAAATTTTTCTCTTTTGTAGATATTTGATATGTGAACCTCAATTATTGGAATATTTAAGGATAATAATGCGTCATATATTGCTACAGATGTATGTGTGTAACCCGCAGGATTTATAATGAGACCATCAGATTTTTTTCTTGCATCATGGATCATCTCAATAAGCTCACCTTCATGATTTGTTTGCTTAAAGATAATCTCTGCATTTTTTGATTTAGCAAAATCCTCTGTAAGTTTATGGATATCATCAATTGACTCAGGTCCATAAATTTCAGGCTCTCTTTCTCCTAATAGATTCAAGTTTGGTCCATTTAATATGTGTATTACTTTTTTCATTTATTTAAAAATCTCAACATTTCATTTTTCCCGATTGCACCTGGAATTAAATTATTATTTATTATAAATGCTGGTGTTCCCCTTACGCCTATTAGGTCTGCAAGCCTATAACTCTCATTTATTAATAATATAGTTTCCTCACTATTCATATCCCTTTGAAGTTGTTCGAAGTTAATTCCAAGTTCTTTTGAAATTTTTTTAATATCGATAAGTGATATTATACCAGAAAAATTAATTAATTCTTGGTGAAATTCAAAATATTTATCTTGTTTTTGAGATGCAATAGATGCCTTTGATGCTAGAATTGAGCTTTCTCCTAAAACTGGTAATTCCTTTAAAATAATTTTTATATCTCTATTTTCTGAAACTAACTCCATAATTTCTGGAAAACTTCTTTTACAATAACCACAATTATAGTCGAAAAATTCAATAATTACTTCTTTTCCGTTTTTGTTACCCAGAAATAGATTATCGTTTTTGACTAAGTCTTTGTAGTAAAGTGCAATATTTTTTATAACATTTTGTTCCTCAATTATTTCTAATTTATCTAAAATCCTTGGTAAAATACTCCTATCCTCTAAAAAGATCTTAACAATTTTATCTTCATCTATTGATGTTTTATAATTAGTTGAGAAGAAAAAAACTAAATTCAAAACAATTAGTAAAATTGATAGAAAAAATAAATTTTTTTTTATTTTATTTTTTAAACTGGACATCGTCTTTTCCATTTTCCTTTGTTTTCTGCATCGATCAGAATATCTTGAGCTCTCAATCTAGAGATTTCAGAATTATTAAAATAATTTAAAGATTTTTTTGCATGAAAAGATGCCATTTTTATATTTCCTGTAAGAAAGTGTCTTTCAGCAGATGACAATTCAGCCATTCCTATATCATTTATGTTGGAGTAAGAGATGGCTAGTTGATACCAAGTCTGTGAGTTCTTTATATCATATTTTAAAGACTCCTTTAAAAGTTTAATGGCTTTTTCAGCATCACCGTTGTCTCCGCGAGCGTTTAACGCGGTTGCTAGTCCTACCATTAAGAGTGGTTCTTTTTCTTTGAGCTCTAGAGCGGTCTTGTAAGGTTCAATTGAGTCCTCAATTTTACCCGACTCATATAAAATTTGACCTTTTAACTCATGATACCAAGGATTTTTTGGATATTTTAAAATCAACTCATCAAGTATTAATATAGAGTCATTTAATAAAGCTTGCCTATAATAAGCCACTGCAAGAGCGTATTTGGATTGATCAGAACCATTGCTACCTTTTTTAATAATATCTTTAGCATTATTTAAAAAACCATTTAATTTTGCTTGTATCATTTTATATTCAAACATCAATTTATCATCATCTTCATTTTCAATGAATTTAGATTTTTGAACTTTTTCTTCTAAAGATCTTATCCTATCTCTAGAAACGGGATGGCTTCGAACCCTTATTTTTTGCTGACGAGGGCTAAGAGCCTCTTGATTAGCAAAGCTATACAGTACATCAAGCATTCCAGTAGAGGATTTTTCAATTTTTTCTAAATATTGAAACGCAGCTTGATCTGCAGCAGACTCTTGACTTCTGGAGTATTTTGCTACCATACCTTTAGCTATTTGTTGGCTTCCAAGAAGTAATGCTTGCGCAGCATCACCTTCTCCAGCAATTGCTGCCCCAACACCAAGTAAAAGTCCAACAATCATGGGAGTTTGTGCTTTTTCCATTGCTTTATCGGAACGGGCTAAATGTCCACCAGCTATATGACCTGTTTCATGAGCTAAAACACCTCTAAGCATTGATGGACTTTCAAATGACTGCATAAGACCTGTATTAATGAAAACTTTTTGACCACATGCCACAAAGGCATTAACTGCTTTGTCATTAAATATATATATATCAACAGAATTTAAATTTAAATTTGCCGCTTCAAAAATTGGGTTAGCCATTTCAGTAAGGAAATTTTCAATTTCAGCATCTCTAATAATATTAGCCTTGAGATTATTGTTAAAAAAAAGAAAAATAAAAATTAAAAAAATTTTATGAAATTTATAATTTTTAGTTAAAATTAGCATAGTCCTAACCTAATATTTATATAATATTTTTAAATTTTATTATTAAAAGATAGTAAATGAAAATTACAAAAAATTAATTATTTTTATCCCTTATTCCACCAACCAGACTTTGGTTTCTCCTTTTTTTCATTCCCCTTAATTGGAGCACCAATATGATTTGCATTTTTTGGAGTTTCATCTGGCTTAGAATTTTTTATATCCTTTATGGATGAAATTTCTTTTTTTTCTTTTAATTCTCTAATTGTATTGTCATTTTTTTTCTTATTTTTTGAATTTTTCAAGCTTTCTGAACTTTTTGAAACCTTTTTTCTTGATAAACTTTTTTCTTCATTTTTCATTTCCTTAGATTTTTTTTCATTATTCTCATTTTTTTCAGTGCTTTCATTATTGTCATTTAATTTTGTAGGTTTGTTATTTTTTTTACCTTTTTTTCTTTTTTTATTATTTTTATTCTGTTTTGTAACATTAGTATTTTCTACTGCCCCATTTTTTTTGATTATTTTATCAATTTTTATTTCATTATTATTTGCATCAAATGCTTTAATTTTATTTTCATTGCCCCTTAGCAAAGCATTTCCATAAAAGTTTATTGCAGCATCTTGATTATTTTCTAGATCTATTAAAAGATTTCTTTTTTGGTTAATCAAATAATTTAATATTTCACTAGGAATTTCAGCATCTACTTTTTTTATATTTTCTTTGATAGTTATTTCGCTAATTGTTCTTAATAATTCAAGTGATCTAGAATCTATCGACCTTATAAGCCCTGTGCCATCGCAATTAGAGCAAAGGCTGTAAACTCCTTCCTTAATACTGGACCTTATTCTTTGTCTGGACATTTCCAAAAGTCCAAAGCTGCTAATTTTTCCAACTTGAATTTTTGATCTATCAGACTTTAGAGATTCTTTTAGTTTCTTCTCAATAGATCTTTTATTTGCAAATTTTTCCATATCAATAAAATCTATTACAACTAATCCCGCCATATCTCTTAGCCTAAGCTGTCTTGCAATTTCTTCAGCTGCTTCAAGATTTGTTTTTAAAGCTGTTTCTTCAATGTTATGATATTTTGTTGAACTTCCTGAGTTTACATCGATTGCAACCAAGGCCTCAGTTTGATTTAATACTAAAGACCCACCAGACGGCAGAAAAACCTCGTCTGCATAAATTGAAGATAACTGTTGTTCAATATTATTTTTTTGAAAAATAGGTGAATCTTCTTTCCATTCTTTTACTTTTACAGCATGACTAGGCATAAGAAGTTTCATGAAGTTTTTGGCGATTTTATAAGTTTCTTTGCCCTCAATTAAAACATTATCAATTTCTTTTGAGTATAAGTCTCTTAATGATCTTTGAATTACCCCTCCATCCTCATAAATCAAGGAAGGTGCATTTGATGAAAGAGTATTTTCTTTAATTTTATCCCATGTCTTTGTTAGATATTTATAATCTCTTTTAATTTCTGTAGATGTGGTTTTTGCTCCAGCAGTTCTAATTATTAAGCCCATATTTTCAGGAACATTTAACTTCTCTAATGTATTTTTTAACTTCTTTCTCTCTTTTGGATTTTTAATTCTCCGGCTAACACCGCCCCCAGAAGTACTATTTGGCATAAAAACACAATATCTTCCAGGTATTGATGTATAGGTTGTGATTGCTGCACCTTTATTACCTCTTTCTTCCTTGGAAACTTGAATAAGTAATATTTGATTTTTCTTTATAACTTCTTGGATTTTATAATTTTTTATTAAATTCTTATTTCTTTTTTTATTTATTGTTTCTATTTCTTCAAAATCATCCCCACCTAAATCTTCAACATGTGATGGATCATTTGAATTTTCATTAGTTTCCTCATCTTTTTCATCATTATTTAGTTCTTTGGAATTATTTTCTAGTAATGCTTCTTTATCTGCTACAGGTATTTGATAATAATCTGGGTGAACTTCTGCAAATGGAAGAAAGCCATTCCTATTACCACCGTAATCGACGAAAGCCGCTTGAAGTGACGGTTCTACTCTTGTAACTTTTGCTAAATAAATATTTCCTCTTATTGGACGCCTTGAGTCAAACTCAAAATCATATTCCTCCAATCGACTGTTTTTGGTAACTGCAACCCTTACCTCTTCCTGGTGGACTGCATCTATTAAAATTTGATTTGCCATTAATTTTTTCTCCAAAACCTGGAGTTAAAATAAGTTTACTATTTTTAATATTAAAATTTTGCATTTTATTATTATCCCTCCAGATTATTAATTTTTTTATTAGTATTTGGTATTCATAAATACCAATTACTACATATTAATTTTTTAATTTCTTAATCTAAAATTAAATTAGATTTATAAATATAATTAGGTTAAATTTATTACCTTATTTACTTTTACATTTCATTTAATAGATTTGGCAAGAAAGTATTCAAAATAATTAAAAAATATATGTTATCTTATAAAAATATATTCAAAGTTGTATTAGTGCTTTTTACAGTTTTTACTTCATCGAATTTGTTTTCAAGAGAATTATCTGAAATATCAAAAATAAGAATTATTAATATTTCTGAGGGCGCAAGACTAATAATTGAAAGTGATAAACCTATAAAGTATGAAGTTTTCTCTCTAAAAAATCCTAGTAGATTGGTTGTTGATTTGGCGAAAATTAAATTTTCAGATAACTTCTCTCTGCCACCAAATAAAGGAATAGTAAAAGAGGTAAGATTTGGATCTTTTAATAATGATATCTCAAGGATAGTTTTTGACCTAAACAAGCCTCTTAAAAATATTAAAACTAAATTACTTAAGCCGAGTAGTGGTAAAAAAAGGATGCTTTATATCGAGCTAGAAGTTAATAAAGTCATTTTATCAACTAAAATAGACAATAAGAAAAAGACTTTTCAACAATCAAAACTTTCAAAAAAAAGAAGAACTATTATTATTGACCCTGGTCATGGAGGCAAAGACCCGGGAACATCATATCAAGGGAAATTAAATGAAAAAGATATTGTTCTAAATTTCTCTAAAGTCTTAAAAGAAAAATTAACAAATGATGGTTATAGAGTATTTTTAACTAGAGAGATTGATAAGTTTATCAAACTTAATGATAGAGTGGAATTTGCTAAGAAAAAAGGTGCGGATCTATTTATATCAATTCATGCGGATGCATCAAAAAAAGATAATGTTAGAGGTTTTTCAGTATATACACTTTCAGAAAAAAAAATGGACAAGGAAGCTGAAAAAGTTGCTAATCTAGAAAATAAAGGATCAGTTTTTTCTAGAAAAGGATTGATAGGTATAAATCTTACTCAAAGTAGAAATATAATAGAGGACTGGCAAATTAAACAAGCCTTTAAAAGAGCTAATCGCTCCTCATTTGAGTTCGCTGAAATTTTGGTCAATAATGTTAAGAAAAAATCTAAATTATTAAACAGGCCTCATAGGTACGCAGGTTTTGCTGTATTAAAATCACCTAATTATCCAAGCGTTCTTGTTGAATTAGGCTTTATCACAAATGATAAAGATAGAAATAATCTAAGAAGTAAAAACTGGCAGTCAATTTTAGCTAATAAATTTGTTGATGCAATTAATGAAAATTATAAGTAATATTTAATTAAGATGAAAAATGAAATTCAAAAAATAATTGACGAAATTAAAGAGTGCATTTCTCTTTTAAGGGGGCATCTTTGACTGGGATGTCTCGAAGAGAAGACTTGAAGATTTAAATAACATTATAGACTCAGAAAATTTTTGGAAAGAAAATGATAATCCTCAAAAGGTAATGAAGGAAAGGTCAAATATTGAAGAGGCAATGCAAAATTGTATTTCATTGGAAGAAAGTTTAAATGACTCTGTTCTAATGATTGAACTAGCTGAGAATGAAAAAAACAATAAAATTAAAAATGAAGAAATAAAAAATTTAAATTTAATATTACAAAAAGCTAAAATTAGTAGTCTTGAGGTACTTTTATCTGGCGAAGCTGATAAGAATGCAGCCTATCTTGAAATTCATCCTGGTGCAGGAGGCACTGAGAGTCAAGATTGGGCAGAAATGTTATTAAGAATGTATATAAGATGGGGTGAAAATAAGGGTTACTCAATTGATATAGTTGAAAAAAATCCTGGAGAAGAAGCTGGTTTAAAAAGTGCTACAATCAGAATAAACGGAAATAATGCATATGGATGGCTTAAAACTGAATCTGGCATTCATAGGTTAGTAAGAATCTCCCCTTTTGATTCACAAAAAAGAAGACATACAAGTTTTGCTAGTGTTTGGGTTTATCCAGTTATAGATGATAGTATTCAAATAGACTTGAAAGAGTCTGATTGCAGAATTGATACATTTAGATCATCTGGGGCAGGTGGTCAGCATGTAAATACTACCGATAGCGCAGTTAGGATTACACACATTCCTACTAAAATTGCTGTTCAGTGTCAGGCTGAGAGATCGCAACATAAGAATAAGGCAACTGCATGGTCAATGTTAAAGGCGAGACTCTATGAAATTGAATTACAAAAAAAAGAGGAGTTTTCTCAAGAACAGTTAGACAGTAGGTCAGAAATTGGATGGGGCCATCAAATACGATCTTATGTTCTTCAACCTTATCAACTTGTTAAGGATTTGAGAACAGATGTAGAAGATACCAATCCACAAAATGTTTTGGATGGTGGTTTGGACTCTTTTTTAGGTGCTGCCTTATCAAATAAAATTTTAGATTAGTTCTTTAGATCTATCTAAAACTAGATTTGCATGATTTTTAACTTTTACTTTTCTATAAATTTCTAATATTTTTTTATTACTTGAGATTATAAATGTTGATCTTTCAATTCCCATATATGTTCGACCATACATTTTTTTTTCAACCCATACACCGAAACTTTCTATAACCTTACCTTCTTCATCAGAAGCTAATTTTATTTTAAGACCTTGTTTTTCGATAAAATTTTTATGTTTTTTAATAGAATCTTTTGAAATTCCAATTACTTCCGCATCTATTTTATCAAAATCTTTTTTTAAAGAACTAAAATCTTTAGCCTCATTAGTGCAACCTGGTGTATTATCTTTTGGATAAAAATAAATAATATATAATTTCTTTTTTAATTCTTCAGAATTAAATATGGTATCGTCACTTAAAGGGAGAGAAAAGTTTGGTATATTATCGTTAATTTTTAATTCTAATGTCATTAGCGTTCCTACTTATTTAAAATGTTTTTAATTTATCAAAATATAATAAAATTTATCTCTAGTATATTTTCATTTCTAATTTTTACGATTTCTTTTTTTCTTCTACAATTATCCATTTCCTTTATCAATATAACACCAATTGAATTTCTTATTAAACCGTTTTTAGTAAACAAAATAGACGGCTATGATAATAGTTTTTCAGAGGCAGTTCTTTATATTGATACTGATAGCAAAAAGACAATTGCAAGAATAAAAATTGATTTAACTAACAAGGCAAAAAATGAACAATTTCAATTATCTTCAGAATTTAAGACAAATTTAGTCGATATTATAAACTTTGATTACAATTATTCATTTTCTTCTTCTTTGATAAATAAGAATATTAAATTTACAAAAAAAAATAATTTAGAAATTATTAGAGCAAATGGCAAAATTAATTCAAAAAAGTTAGAACTTTTTGCTAATGGAACACAAATTCCAGTATCGTTAGTTAAAAGTCTATGGCCTGAAAATACCGCAAGAGGTGCAAAAAATTGGGTTCAGAAAAATTTAACAAATGGAATAATTAATAATTTATCTCTAACGGCAAATATTCCATTAGATTCATTTAAAATTTCTAAAAAAATTAGAAAGGAGGATATAAATTTACAATTCAATTTTGATGAAATGACTATTTCTTTTTTAAAGGAAATGGACTCTATATATAATTCTCTGGGAAAAGCAGTTTTAAATGGTCAATCGTTTGAGGTTTACCTTGAAAAGGGTCAAGTTTTAGGAAAAAACCATAAATCTATAGATATATATGATAGCAAATTTATAGCTAAAGAAATTTTAAAAAAGCATGGTCCTGCGGAAATATTAATAAATGCAAAAGGTTCTCTTGACGATGTAATGATTTTTATCTATCAACATCCAAGAAATTTTAAAAGATTTGTTCCGGTAAAACTTGAAAATATTTCTGCAAATTCTGATTTGAAAGTTAAATTTGATTTTCCATTAAAATCTAAAATAAAATTTGAAGAATTTATAATTAACTCAAAAACAAATCTTTCTGATGTTATTATAAATGATATTTTTTCAAGAAATTTTTCAAGTAATTTATTGTCGATAGATCTTACAAATAATGGAATTAACATAGTTGGAGAAATAAATTCTAACAAACAAGGTTTAGATTTAGTTTGGAAACAAGATTTTAAGAAAAAAAATAATTCTACCTCAATTTCACTTTCAGGATACATTGATGAGAAAATACTTAATGGCATTTTTAACAATGAGATAAAATTTACAGGAAAAGTTAAAACTGAAGCAAATTTTGTAGGAAATTCATTTAACTTTAATAAAGGAGATCTGCTGCTTGATTTTAGAGATGTTAAAATAGAGTCTTATATATTAGATTGGGCTAAACCAAGATTTTCATCAATGGTTTTGAGGAGTGATATAATTTTTTCAGACAATAATGAGATTGATTTTTATAATTTTCAGGTTGAAGGCCCTCTGATTCAAATTTTAGGAGATTTTAAGTTTAAAAATAATAGGCTTTTAAATTTAAATTTAGAAAGGTTTAAATTTTATTCTTCAATAGATAATATCTCTAATAACCTTCAAATTAAATATACTAATAATTTTTCTTCATCTCTTGAGTTATCGATTTTAGGTGATGTTATAAGTATCGGAAGAGATGGCTTATCAAATCTTTTGAATAATACGGGTCCCTCAAATAATTATGAAAATATAATAATTAATGTTTTTTTTGATGAACTAAATTCAAAATCAAATATTACCTATAAAAATGTAGAATTTTCTTATTACAAAAAATTAAATAAGCTTAAAGAACTATCTTTTAGTGCTCTTTTAAATAGTGAGCCTGTAATTTACGGAGAGACATCAGAGCATAATAATACAAAAAAAATAGAACTATTTGCAGAGAATTTTGAGAGTTTAATTGACGTTCTAGGGTTAAATATTAATTTGAAAGGTGGGCCTATAAAATATTCAGCTTTAATAAAAAATATTGAGGGTATTGAAACTTTTTCGGGAATTCTGAATGTAGATGAATTCTCAATATTAAAACTACCAATTTTTGCTAAGCTTTTGAATATATCTATACCAAATTTAACTCTTGATGCTAACTCTGGTATAGAGTTTAAAAAAGCATCTGCAGAAATAAAAATAAATTCAAAAGGAATTTTCATAAATGACGGTGTTATTAAAGCAAAGAGCGATTTACCAATATTTGATAATTCTCTTGGTATGTCAATTTCAGGCGTATATGGATTTTCAGAATTAACTAATATTGAAGGAACTCTTGTACCATTGGCAAGTATTAATAGGGTACCATCCAAGATTCCTTTTGTTGGAGGGCTTTTTAAAGGCGATAATGAAGGAGAGGGGTTAATAGGCATTAAGTATAAAATTTATGAAGACGAAGATGGATTAATTAAAATTCAAAGCAATCCTCTTTCAATTTTAGCACCTGGAATTTTACAGAGAGTCTTCTAAATTAATTTTCAATTCTTACAATAATTTTTTTCTTTTTTCCAAGCGAAACTATTAAATCTCCATCTTTATTAAAATCCGATAGTTTTAGAGTATATTTTTCATCAGTTATTACTAATTCATTTAGCTTTATAGCTTTTGACCTAATAAATCTTCTGGACTCACTATTGGATTTTGTAAGATCAAGAAATTCAGTAGAGAGAAAACTTAACAAACCAATACCTTTTTCAATTAACTCTCTAGAAACATTGTAAATTTCATCACTATTCCAATCTGAGTCTTTTCCATGAACAATTTCAGTAATTTTTGTAGCTAAAATTTCTTTGGCCTTTTCTATATCTTCACCCTCTAAATTTTCATAGTACTTAATTTCTTCAAGTGATAGATCTGTAAATAATTTCATCCATTTACCAACAAGTTCACTCTCTGTCTTGTCTCTCCAATAGTTCCAAAAATCACGAGGATGAGTTGAAAAATCTTTTTTTCCTTTTTCGTAATTTAACCATATTGCACCATTTTCAGTTTTTCCCATTTTTTGGCCTGATGAAGTAGTTAAAAGAGGTGTTGTAAGACCAAATAAACTTGCCCCGGAGAGTCTTCTACCTAAATCAATACCGCAAACAATATTTCCCCATTGATCCGAGCCACCCATTTGTAAAATACAGTCATACCTTTTGTTAAGTTCATAAAAATCATATCCTTGCATAACCATATAGTTAAATTCGAGAAATGATAGAGGCTGCTCTCTCTCTAGACGGAGCTTTACCGAATCAAAAGATAGCATTCTATTTACTGAAAAATTAGTTCCAACATTTCTGAGAAAATCAATATAATTTAGCTCTCCAAGCCAATCGTTATTATTAACTATTTTTGTTCCTTTTTTTTTGAGATCAATAAATCTTCCAAAAGTTTTTTTGATACCTTTCAAATTTTCATTGATATCTTCCTCTGAAAGTAAAGACCTTGACTTATCTTTTAAGGAAGGATCACCAACTTTACTGGTGCCTCCACCTACTAATATTATAGGATTATGGCCGAAATTTTGAAGATGTCTTAATAGCATTATTTGTATCAATGACCCAATGTGAAGACTTGGAGCAGTACAATCAAAACCTATATAAGCGGTTACATTTTTATTAAGAAAAGTGTTATCTAAATTTTCAGGATCGCTAACTTGATTAAGATAGCCTCTGTCTTCTATGAATTTAAGAAATTCTGATTTATATTTAAACATTACAAAGATCCTATATTTTAACCTATATCAAAATCAGAACTTACCAAACGTGTATCAAGATAATCATTAACTTTTCTAACTAGAATATCATGCTCTTTTTCGAAGAAATGATTAGCTTTAGGAATACTTTCGTATTCAACTTCAATATTTTTCTGAGCCTGAAGCTTTTCTACTAATCTCAGAACATTTTCCTCAGGAACAACTTTATCTTCTTGTCCATGCATTATTATTCCGGAGGATGGGCAAGGGGCTAGAAAATTAAAGTCATACATATTTGCTGGAGGTGCAATAGAAATAAAACCCTCTATCTCAGGTCTTCTCATTAATAGTTGCATTGCTATCCATGCACCGAAAGAGTATCCGGCAACCCAGCAACCTCTTGAGTCTGGAACTTGTGATTGTAACCAATCTAAGGATGCTGCTGCATCTGATAGTTCACCAATTCCTTGATCAAAAGTTCCTTGACTTTTACCTACTGATCTAAAATTAAATCTAAGAACAGAAAAGCCTCTTTTCAGAAAAGTTTGGTATAAATGATAAATAATAGGATTATTCATATTACCACCAAATTGTGGTAAGGGATGTAAAATTAGTGCAACTGGGGATCTTCTGCCTTCAACTGTGTGAATTCTTCCCTCTAATCGACCATCCGGTCCACTGTATATAACTTCTGGCATATTCTTTCCTGACCTTTTTAGTTTCTTTATTATGTTACAAAATAATACTTTTTTCCTGGTTCTTGACAAAAATACTCGGAAAATATATTAAAAATCAAAAATTCTTTAATTGTCTTCTATCACATTGATAGGATTGATGCATAAGAATTTAAAAAAAAATAGGTATAGAAATGAAATTAACAACTAAAGGAAGATATGCTGTCTTAGCATTAACCGATTTAGCTTTAGAGAGAGATGAGGACTTTGTAAAAATATCTCATATTGCTATGAGACAAAATATCTCATCGACTTATTTAGAACAAATACTACTTAAGTTAAAAAGAGCAGGTCTTGTAGTTGGTGTTAGAGGTCCTAACGGCGGTTATAAATTAGCATCAGAACCTGAAAAAATTATGATTGCAGATATAATTAATATTGTTGAAGGAAAAATGGAAGCAAAAGGTTGTGTTTCAAAGTCAGGATCTTGTACAGGTGTATCTGGGAGATGTATGACTCATGATTTATGGGATGAATTAAGCAGGCATATTGAATTATTTTTGGGTCAAATTTCTCTAAGAGATATCATTAAAGGAAATGTTCTTGGTCGGTCTTCACCTCCAAGAGCTTTTGATTATTAAATTTATGGAATATGAAAGAATATATTTTGATTACAATGCTTCATCCTTAATAAGGAAGGAGGCGTTCAATTTACTTGAAGAAATTAATTCTTCTTATGGAAATCCGTCTTCTGTTCATGAGGAGGGTAGATCTATGAGAGATTTAATTGAGACATCAAGAGCTAATATTGCTAATTCAGTAAATACAAACGAGAAAAACGTTATTTTTACCAGCGGGGGTACTGAAGCAATCGATATTGCCTTAAATCAAAATCCTGGAAGAATAATAATCAATTCAACTGAGCATATAGCAGTATTTGAAGCAGCAAAGGATACAGGCTCCAAAATTGAAATTTTGGGGGTCGATGATAATGGCATAGTTGATCTTGATAGTTTAAAGACAATGTTATCAAAAGGACCTGCACTTGTATGCGTAATGTTTGCAAATAATGAAACTGGAGTAATACAGCCAATAGAAAAAATATCTGAAATTGTTAGAGAGCATAATAGTTATTTATTCTGTGATGCTGTTCAGGCATATGGAAAAATAAAAATTAATTTTGATCAGTTAAATATTCACTTTATGGCACTATCAGCACATAAAGTAGGAGGCTTTCCTGGCTCAGGTGCCTTAATAGTCAATGAGAATATCAAAAAAATTATTCCTAAAATATCTGGGGGCGGTCAAGAGTTTGGAATAAGAGGTGGAACTGAAAATCTTATTGGAATAACAGCTTTTGGAGAATGTGCTAAATTAATTGACAAAATTTATTCTGAAAATAGAAAATTAAAGGAATATATAAATTTTTTAGAAAAAAATATTGAAAGTTTTGGTGGTTTTATTTTTGGAGTAAATACAGAAAGACTTCCAAATACATCATTTTTTGCATTTCCAGATATCAGTGCTGATACATTACTAATGAAGTTGGATTTAGCTGGATATTCAGTTAGTTCGGGTTCGGCATGCAGTTCTGGAAAAGTAAAAAAGAGCCATGTTTTAGAGGCAATGAATGTCGATGATCAAATTGTAAACAATGCAATAAGAGTTAGTCTTGGATGGGCAACAAAAAAAAATCATATAACTAGTTTTTTAAATTTTTTTGGAAATAGTTTTAATAAATCAGTATTGGAGCAATAAGTGTCAGATAACCAAGAAAAATTAACAGAAAAGGATTTTAAAGATCCATATGAGTACGGTTTTGAAACTGAAATTGATTCAGATTTTGCTCCCAAAGGCTTAAATGAAGAAATTGTTAAGTTTATTTCTAATAAGAAAAACGAACCAAAATGGCTTCTAGATTGGAGACTTGCTGCTTATAGAAGATGGTTGACTATGGAAGAACCAAATTGGGCAAGTGTAAGATATCCTGCTATCGATTATCAGGACTCATACTATTATGCAGCTCCCAAGAAAGTAGAAAAGATTGAGAGTCTTGATGATGTTGATCCTAAATTACTTGAGACATATAATAAACTTGGCATTCCTCTTAAAGAACAAGAGTGGCTTGCTGGCGTTGCTGTGGATGCTGTTTTTGATAGTGTATCTGTAGGAACTACTTTTAAAGAAAGACTAAAAGAGGATGGTGTCATTTTTTGTTCATTCTCAGAGGCAGTGAATGAATATCCAGATTTAGTAAAGAAGTACCTTGGTACTGTTATACCAACTACAGATAATTATTTTGCGACACTTAATTCTGCTGTTTTTTCTGATGGAAGTTTTGTTTATATTCCTCCGGGAGTAAAATGTCCTATGGAATTATCGACTTATTTCCGTATTAATGCAGCTGGTACAGGACAGTTTGAAAGAACCTTAGTAATTGCTGATAAAGACTCTTATGTTAGTTACTTAGAGGGTTGTACTGCTCCTATGAGAGATGAGCATCAACTTCATGCAGCAGTTGTAGAGTTGGTTGCTTTAGAGGGAGCAGAAATAAAATACTCTACAGTACAAAATTGGTATCCAGGAGATGAAGAGGGTAAAGGAGGTGTATACAATTTTGTTACCAAAAGAGGTGACTGCAGAGGTGATAATTCAAAGATTTCATGGACACAAGTTGAAACAGGATCTGCTATTACTTGGAAATATCCAAGTTGTATTTTAAAAGGCAATAATTCATCAGGTGAATTTTATTCAATTGCCGTTTCAAATAATTACCAACAAGTTGATAGTGGTACTAAAATGATACACCTAGGAAAAAACACATCCAGTAGAATTATTTCTAAGGGTATTTCAACGGGTAATTCATCAAATACTTATAGAGGTCTTGTATCCATTCATCCTAAATCTAATAACAGTAGGAATTTTACTCAATGTGACTCTCTATTATTAACTGATAATTGTTCAGCAAATACAATCCCATACATACAGTCAAAGAATATTGACTCAATAGTTGAGCATGAGGCTACATCTTCAAAAATATCTGAGGATCAATTATTTTATTGTCAACAAAGAGGCTTGGATGAAGAAGAGGCTGTATCACTTATAGTAAATGGTTTTTGTAAAGATGTTCTTCAAAAGCTTCCTATGGAATTTGCGGTAGAAGCTCAAAAACTTCTTAGTGTTAGTTTAGAGGGGAGTGTAGGCTAATGAAAGAATTTCTTAATATTAACAATTTATCAGTTTCGGTTGATGAAAAAAATATCATTAATAATTTAAATTTAAAAATTAATCAGGGAGAGATACATGCGATTATGGGGCCAAATGGCTCTGGTAAGTCTACTCTTTCAAATGTTTTAGCAGGTAAAGATGGTTATTCTATTACAAATGGTAATATTTCATTTTGTGAAGAAAATTTACTTGAATTTTCTCCAGATGAAAGAGCAAATAAAGGAATTTTCCTAGCATTTCAATATCCAGTAGAAATTCCAGGGGTTACTAATATTAATTTCATAAAAACGGCCTTAGAAAGCAAAAGAGAGTTTAATGGTTTAGACCCTCTTAAACCTGCAGATTTTCTTAAACTTATTAGAGAAAAGGCCAAAATATTAGGAATTCCTGAAGATAGATTAAAGCGTCAACTAAATGTTGATTTTTCAGGTGGAGAAAAAAAGAGAAATGAAGCTCTTCAACTTATGATGTTAAATCCATCTTTAGCAATTTTAGATGAAACTGACTCTGGTCTTGATGTTGATGCATTTAAAATAGTTGCTGATGCTGTCAATTCAACAAGAAGTAAAGATAATAGCATGCTTATAATTACACATTATCAGAGACTTTTAGAGAGAATTTGTCCAGATTTTGTTCATGTTTTCGTTAATGGTTCAATCATTGAGTCTGGTGGACCAAGCCTTGCAGATGAAATTGAGAAAAATGGATATGAAAGATTTAATAATGGCTAATTTTTTAAATTCAGAAAAACTTGATCTAACTTTTGATAATCTCACTTTATTGAATAATGAGAGAATTAAAGCTTATAAAAATTTAAAAAATATCGGAATTCCCTCAAAAACAAATGAAAGATGGAAGTATACTGATCTTAAAAATGACATAAGAAATATTAACTTTTCATTATGTGAAACATCTATCGATATAGAAAATAGCTCTGAAAAAATTGAGATTAATGAAATTGACTATTTTACTAATAATAAGGATGATTATTTAAAACCAACCAAATATCTTAATGATGAAGGTGTAATTTATTTAAATCTATCTTATTCTAATTTGTTTAGAGTGATAACTATTAAAGAGACACCTAAAAAGCCTATCTTTGTCAAAATAGACACCCTTGGAAAGGGAATGACTTTTCCAAGGTTTGTTTTTAATATTTTACCAAATATTAATGTAGAAATTCATTTTTTAATTAGAGGCGGCGATGGTTTTGTAAACCAATTAATAGAATTTAATATCGATAGAAATTCAACAGTAAATATTTTCAGAGTTAACGAGTCATCCTCAATTCATTCTGAAACTTTTATGGCTTATTTAAAAGCTAATTCAAATTTATTTTTAAATAATTTATCCTTGCCTAAAAATAAATCTAGATTTCAAGCATTTAACTCTTTTGAAGAAGATTATTCATCATCATCATTTAAATCTGTTTCTATTCCTTTTGAAGGCTGTAAAGATGACTTTCTTGTATACAATAATCATCTTAGTTCAAACTGTAGCAGCAATGTTGGAATGCGGTCAATCTTAAACAAAGGAGTGGAATGCTCTTTTCAAGCTCTAATAGATATTGAAAATAAAATAAAGAATAGTAAAGCAGAACAGGATTGTAAGGCAATTCTCTTGGATGAAAAATCATCTATGAATGCAAAGCCAGAAATGAAAATATTTAATAATGATGTCGTCTGTAAACATGGAACAACTATTGGTTCTCTTAATAAAGATCAGATTTTTTACCTAAATTCTAGAGGTTTATCTAAATTAAAAGCTGAGAAAATTTTACTGCAGGGAATCATTCGTGAATATATTTCAGATACTTCACCCTTAATTAATTTTTTACCAGAGAGTTATAAATGAGCTTTAATATAGATAAAACTCGTAGTGATTTTCCAATATTAGAAAAGAAGGTATACGACAAGAAATTAATATATCTTGATAGTGCAGCTAGTGCACAAAAACCTGAGTCTGTAATTAATTCAATGAAAAGTTTTCAGGAAGAAGAATACGCTAATGTTCATAGAGGAATTCACTATTTATCAAATCTGGCAACGGATCAATATGAGCTTTCAAGAAAAAAAGTTAAAGATTTTATTAACGCAAATAATGAAGATGAAATTATTTTTACAATGGGGGCAACAGATGCAATTAATTTAGTTGCTCAATCTCTAGCATGTAATTTTTTTAATGAGGGCGATGAAATTATTTTAACTGTTATGGAGCACCACTCCAATATTGTTCCATGGCATTTTCTTAGAGAAAAATGCGGCGTAAAAATCAAATGGATTGATTGCGATGACAACGGAATTATCAAGGTTGAAGATTTTTTAAATACAATCACTGATAAAACGAAATTAATTTCAATTACGCAAATGTCCAATGTCTTAGGATCTGAAATTCCTTTAAAAGAAATAATTAAAGTTGCTCACGAGAATAATATTAGAGTTTTAGTTGATGGATGTCAGGGGATTGCTCATTTGGATACTGATGTTCAAGATTTAGATTGTGATTATTACGTTTTTTCAGGTCATAAATTATATGGCCCAACAGGCGTGGGGGTTTTATATGGTAAATATGATCTTTTAGAATCTATGTACCCATGGAGAGGTGGTGGAGAGATGATTAAAGAGGTTTTTAAAGATCAAGTAACATATTCTAAGCCTCCTGCTAAATTTGAAGCTGGTACACCTAATATTGTGCAGGCAGTTGGACTTGGAGCTGCAATTGATTATTTTGCTGAAAAAAAGAAACAAGGTTTATTCAACTATGAAGAAGAAATTGCAAAATATTTTCATAATGAAATCGGTAAATTACCAAGGGTAAAAGTATACGGCAAAGAAAATATAAAAAGCCCAATGATTTCTTTTACTGTTGATGGATCTCATCCACATGATATAGCTACAATTGTTGATAAAGAGGGTGTTGCTATTAGGGCTGGTCAACACTGTACTCAACCATTGCTTGATTTTTTTAATTTATCATCCACTGCAAGAGCGTCTATTGGAATGTATACGAATAAAAATGATATAGATATTTTTATAAAAGCTTTAAATAAAGCTATTTCATTTTTTGACTAAATTAGAACAAAAGAATAAAATTTAAATATGAATAAAATTGATTCTGAAATAATAAGTAAAAACGACAATAATCCTAGTAAGTTATTGTTTAATAATGATGATTTAATTACAGCACTTAAGACTGTATATGATCCTGAGATTCCAGTTGATATTTATGAATTAGGATTAATTTATAATGTTGATATTATTGACAATAAAACAGTTGAAATAAAAATGACACTTACTGCACCAGGTTGTCCAGTTGCGGAAGAAATGCCTGGATGGGTTGAAACAGCAGTAAAAACAGTTGATGGTGTTGAGGATGTTAATGTAGAAATGGTTTTTGATCCTCCATGGGATATGAGTTTGATGTCTGAAGAGGCAAGATTAACTCTAAATATGTATTAAAATGAAAAATATTAAAAATAAATTATTAAGCCTAACACCTAGCGCTATTAAGCATTTAAAATCTATTCTTGAAGACTCTCCAGAAACTAATATGGCTGTAAAACTTGGGGTAAAAAATGGTGGATGCGCTGGAATGGCCTATACGATGGATTATATTGACGAGGTAAGAGATACTGATGAATGTATCGAAATAGATGGTATTAGGCTTGTTATTGACCCAAAAGCAATATTATTCCTATTAGGAACAGAAATGGATTATCAAAAGTCTACCTTGAATTCAGGGTTTATTTTTAATAATCCTAACCAAACAGATGCATGTGGATGTGGTGAGTCTGTAACATTAGTAGAAGCAGATATCCCAGTAGACTTTAATAAAGAAGGTTCTATTTCCCGCTAAATTTCGCATCTCTTTTTTCAAGAAAAGCTCTCACACCCTCTTTAAAGTCATCGGATTGACCAGCAATAAACTGCAGATCTCTCTCTAAGTTAAGTTGCTCCTCGTATGAGTTATCAAAACTATCCCAGAAAGCTTTTCTTATAAGACCTAGTGACATGGGTCCCATTGCAAGCTCTTTAGCAAGTGTTATAGTTTCATTTAGTAAATCACTGTCCTCATAGAGCCTATTAATTAGACCCCATTCTAGCGCTTTTTCAGCACTTAATCTTTCACCCAAGACAGCAAGCTCTTTTGCTCTAGCCATTCCAACAAGTCTAGGTAAAATCCAGGTAGATCCTGCATCAGGAACTAATCCAATTCTTCTAAATGCCTGTAAAAAAAATGCTGATTTTCCTGCTACAATCATATCACCCATCAAAGCAAGTGACATACCAGCGCCTGCAGCTGGTCCATTAACTGATGTAATTAAAGGGATTTTTAAATTTTTAAGTCTTCTTAAAATTGGATGATATCCAGTCTCTAATCTTTCACCAGCATCTTGCCTTCCTTGATTTGATTGACCTGGTCTTGCAGCTAAATTCGCTCCAGCACAAAACCCTCTACCTTCTCCAGTAAAGACCAAACATTTTATATTAGATTCCTTTTCTTCAACTGCGTTTAAACAATCCCAAAGACCTTCTAACATTTCGTCTGAAACAGCATTCATAGCATCTGGATCATTTAATCTCATGATGCCAACATTATCTTTTACTTCTAAAGTTACTTTTTTAAATTCTTGCATAATTTTCTCCAGTGAAAAAA
>CEPL01023595.1_pt1 | contig 41541 bp, 41 predicted proteins | sample 530541 | NCBI WGS metagenome assembly CEPL01 (sample SAMEA2620339, study PRJEB7988) | marine metagenome | biome: marine biome (ENVO:00000447); feature: surface water layer (ENVO:00002042); material: "saline water (ENVO:00002010), including plankton (ENVO:xxxxxxxx)" | depth 5 m
CTTTCCATAGGTGTCTTTAGCAACCTTAAAAAGATTTTCTATATCACCATCTTTCGTGATATCACAAACTTGGGCTGTCCCATTAATATCTTTAGATAATTGGTCAAGAGGTTCTTGACGCCTTCCACTAACAACAACATTTGCTCCCTCGTTAGCATATGTTTTAGCTATTACCCCGCCTAGTCCTTCAATTGATGATGCACCAAGCACCACGGCAACTTTATTTTTTAATCTAGCCATTTTTTTCCTCTAAATATTTATCTATTGTTTGATGTAAATGCCTTGTTCTTGCTTCTTGATAATTACCAAGAGATTGGCCTTTTTTTAAACTTGTTTTAAAACCTTTTGTTTGTGAAAGAAGGTTGTTTGTATCTTGGTCATATACAGCACCAAGGAATTCAGTACCTGGGCATTTAGTATAGCTATCTTCAATCTCAAGTTCAAATGCATCTGGTGGCGGTGGACATGGACCATCAATCGGTTTTGGTCTCAGGAAAAGTAAATCAAAAAGCGCTCCATCTACTCCATTTGGTCTAAATCTATAAACCATAGATAATTGAAGACCTGGAAAGAAGAACGCATTTGGAAAAACAAAATACTCAATAGAGTCAATTGTTTCAGTAACTGTAAGATTTGAGAAATCTTGCTTATATTTTTCTTTCATATCATTTTGAACATGTTCAGCATAAGCTTCTCTAGCGGTTAAACCCTCAGGTAGCTTTTTTCCAGCACCTTCATCAGTCCTTCTGCCCATTAGAATATCGTATATTTCCTGTTGAGAAGGTCTATTTTCTTCAATATGAGGGCTTGTATAGCCTATGGTATGAACAAATCTTGATATATGATCACCAAAAATATCATAATCTGCATTTGCATCACCTGCCGTATAGACTCCTTCCGAGTGTGTTTCTAAAACATGGTATGCCTCTAAAAATGCTTCCGCAGAAACCTTCCAATTTGCTGGAAGTTTTTTTATTACATGTGTTTCAATATATCTGTCTTCCAATTTCCAATTTTTAAAGTGGTCAGGAAGAACACCCAAGTAGTCACTTAATGGTTTTGCGTCTTGATCAAAGTTTATGAAAATAAAACCACCCCATATTTCTAATTTTAATTCAGGTAGACTGAATTCATCTTTTTTTACATGAGGAAAATCCCAGTCACAGGGTAAATACTCTAATTCACCTTTTAGTGACCATGTCCAACCATGAAATGGGCATTTAAGTTCTTTACAAACACCATTTGTATTTGATGGTTTAAGTTGTGTACCTCTATGAAGGCATGAATTAAAATATGCTTTTACTTCATTATCCTGGGTTCTTACTATTAGAGCAGATCTGTCGCCTACATCATATACATAATAATCACCTGGTTCAGGGATGTGTTCTTCACGACATGCCCATTGCCAAACTTTCGACCACATTAGATCATCTTCTTTTTTTGCAAATTCTTGTGATGTATATCTTTCATAAGGAATATCTTCATCGCCAATGAATTCATAAGATTCCTCAAGCAATGCTTTTGGTGCACCACCTTTATCTCCTTTAATTAATTCCTTTGTAGTAGGATGACCAGGACATCTTGCCTCCCCTGGTTTTACATCATCAGTTAAACTCATTTCGATCTCTCCTATTCATTAATTAAAGACAAAAAAATTATTTTAGTAAATGTTTTTTGAGGTTTGTTTTATCTTTTTTCTAAAGGGTGTTGAACCTCAAAAATAAAATGATCATCTTTTCTTCTTACAAAACCAGCAGAGGGTGTTGCAAAATGAGTACCAAAAACAAGAGTTTCTTCGTTAGCATATTCTAATAATTTTTTCTTTCTTGTTTCTTTAGCTAATTCAGGATTCCAGTCTGCAGATGATATCCAATCAAGTTTTTCCATTTGACATGGGTGATGAAGAAAATCACCTGTTATTGATGCTTTTTTTCCTTTAGATTCAATTTTAATACTTACATGTCCAGGCGTATGACCAATGGTTGGCTCAAGTCTTACTTCTTCACAAATTTTCTCATCGACTTCAACAAATTTTACTAATCCTGACTCTATAATAGGAATAATTGAATCATTAATAAATTCTGCATATGCAGGAATTTTTATTTGTTTTTCTGTATAATTCCATTCATCTTTTCCAAATAAATAGTCAGCTTTTTTAAACGTTGGCTCCCATTTATCATTTATTAAAACTGTATTCCATCCAACATGGTCGGTATGAAGGTGTGTACATAAAACAGTATCAATATCTGTTGTTTTATACCCAGCTCTCTCAAGATCCTCTAGGAATTTTGTTTGAAGATTATTCCATGCAGGTATATGTCTTTCCTTGTCATTACCAAGGCATGTATCAACAATTATGCATTTATCTGATGTTTCTATGACTAAAGCGTGTACGCTAACTATTGTATTGCCTTGCTCATCGGCAAAGTATGGTTTGAGCCATGGCATTTTTATAATGTTCTCTGGAATAGCATCTGGAACAACAAACATAGGACCTGTTCTTTCAACTTCGACAATTCTAGTTACTTTTACCTCACCAATATTCCAAGAGCTAATTTTTTCAGTCATTTTTTAACCTGGATAAGATATTTCAGTAGCCTCATAAAAGTGAGCTTCAATTTTTATAGGATTTTTTGCCATCTCAATTCTAAAAATATCTACATGAGGAGTTTTTAAATGATCTTGGAGGCTTTTTAAATCTTCCCATAGCTCTGTAATTCTAAGAACATTTGGATTATTTAGATCAACACTGAATGCATAATCAATGCAGCCTCTCTCTTTAAGAGTCTCTTGTTCTAAGTCATTTATAATATTTTTTAATTTTATAATGTCATTATTGTTTGATTTAGCTTTTGCATTAACAACTATCATTTTGTACCCCCAGATAAAAATTATATTCAAAACCTCTATATCTATTTGGTCAAGTTTATAAATTTTTTAGTGAATATTTATGAACATGAAAATTAATATAAAATATTTCATATCTTTACTATGTTAATAATCTGATTAAATTAAATAATGGGAAATTAAATAGGGAGGCTAAATGCCACAAAAATTTAATTATATAGATTTTAGTAAAGAAATTTCATCTTTACCTAGTAAGTCGGCATCTCTTTCGAAAGATAGATATATTTCTAAAGATTTTATGGCAATGGAATGGGATGGTATATGGACAAAAACATGGCTTTTTGCAGGAATTGAGGCTGATATTACAGAGATAGGTGATTTTTTTGTTTACGATATTGGAAGAGAGTCAATTGTAATTACTAGAGATGAAAATGAAAGAATTTCTGCATTTTATAATGTATGCCAACACAGAGGTAATAAAATTGTAACTCTTGAATCCGGTTCTTTTAATAAAATTTCATGCCCTTATCACGGATGGTCTTATGCTTTAAGCGGAAAACTTGAGCATGTTCCAGATAGGGAGTTATTTGAGGGTGGTGTCCCTTGTGGAGAGAAATCACTTAAACCAGTTAGGGTGTCAGTCTGGGCAGGTTTAATCTTTATTAATATGGATGAGAATTCTCCATCTTTGGAAACTTTCCTGGGCCCAATAATTGATCAACTCAAGCCATATAAATTTGAGGAAATGAAACTTGTTAAACATCAAACTGTTGATGTTTTAGAAACAAATTGGAAAACAGTTCGGGATAATTTTTTAGAGCAATATCATGTTGATTTTATCCACCCTCAACATGCAAGTTTTGTAGATTGTTGTGATGCCGAAAATGATTTGTGGCCATTTGGTCATACCCGTACAATGGTCACTAGTCCTGTAATTAACCCTAGATACCCAATGCCAGACGATCCCCCAGAATTTATGCAAGATTACCTGAGGGGTTTACGACTTGATCCTAAAAAATTTTATGGCAAAGTTCCAGAAATACGTGAGGCTATTCAAAAACAAAAAAGAGTAATAGGTGATGAGTTAGGTTTTGATTACTCTAAGTTTTCTGATGATCAGGTTTCAGATGTTTTGCAATATGATATTTTTCCGAATATTTTTATGACAATTCATCCAGAAAGACTGTGGATATTTGGACCAAAACCGCATAAGTCTGATCCAAATAAATGCTCTTTTACAAAGTGGTCTTTCCAGATATCCTCTGAACTAATTCGTGATGAAAAAAAAGGATTAGAGCTTTTACCTGGTTCATCCTTTTATGAACAAACAGGAATGAGACCTGAACATGATATATTTACAAGAGAGGATGTTATTGAGGGTAGGAAATCATTCACAATAACAATTGATCAAGATATTCATTACCTCAATGATATGCAAGCAGGTATGCATTCAAAAGGATTTGAAAGTGCTTTACTTAGTAAAGATGAAGAGAGGTTACAACATTTCCATGATTGGGTTGATGACTGGATAAGTAAAGAGTCTTTATGGTCAAAGATAGGGTAAGTAGCTAATGTCCGATAAGCCTCTAGCAAAGAAAACTCTATTTTTTTATGGTCTGTCTGAGATGCCTATTTCTATAGCTTCTTTACCTTTGCTGGCTTTTATACCAAATTATTATGTTTCTGATTTAGGGCTTGATTTTGCTGCTGTAGCTTTAGTGATGCTTTTAGCAAGATCTTTTGATGCAGTTACCGATCCCTTAATTGGATTCTTGAGCGATAGGACCAATACTAAGTGGGGCAGAAGGCGCATATGGATGTTTTTTTCTATACCTCTTCTGATGATAGCAACATATAAAATATTTTTTCCTAATGAAGCATGGGAATGGGTTCCTCTGAGTTTAGATTTCTTATCTCTAAATTTAGGGTCAGGTGGACATTACCTTTTGTTTTGGTTTTTAGTCTTATGGTTTGGATGGAGCATGCTATTTATTCCATACTATTCATGGGCTGCGGAACTTTCCTCTGATTATAATGAGCGATCAACAATAGTTGGATGGCGAATGTTTATAGGTACATTTGGCAATGCAATTTCAAAATTTTTACCTGCAATCGCATTATTCTTATTTGCTTTTGGTGGCGCTGAAGAGACAGTTATTATTATTGGCGTTTGTTTATTGTTGATTATTCCAATTTGTATCAGTCTTTCAGTTTTTAATGTTCCTGAAAGGATGGACTATAAAGTTAAACAAGGTTCAGTAAAAAAAGGTTTAATCGCTATGTGGCAAAATAGTGCTTTTCGAAAACTTATTTTTGCATATTTCTTTAATTATTTAGGTATTACTCTCTCAACATTAACTGTTATGTTTTTTATTAGAGGTGTAACTGGTGAAGAAGAACAAGGTATACTTTATTTTGTATTTTATTATGTTGCAAATCTTATAGGTATTCCTTTTTGGCTATGGCTTTCTAGAAAAGTTGGAAAACATAATGCATGGAAAATTGGCTTACTAGTCTTTACAATATTACAACCTTGTTATTTCTTTTTGGGCGATGGTGATTACTATTGGATGTTTCCAATTACTTTCATAGCTGGATTAGCTGGGTCTACTTTTCACCTTATCCCGCATTCTATGAAAGCAGATGTTATTGATTATGATACTTATCTTACAGGTGAAGATAGAGCTGCTCAGTTCTTTGCAGCATGGTCATTTGTAACTAAAATGGCTATAGCCATAGCACCGTTTTTTGCTTTTACATATCTTGATTTAATTGGTTTTAACTCTACTCCTGGTGCAATAAATAGCCCAGAGCAAATCCTCGGTTTAAGAATTTTATTTTGCTTTGGTCTGCCACTATTTTTAATAATTGCTATTTTTTGTGTTCGCGATTATCCAATTACCCAGCAAAAACAAGAAGAGATTAGAGAGGAAATAGAAATTCAAAAAGGAAATTTAGGAAATCAAGCCTAAAAAATGGATAATTTAAAAATTTAATTCAGATTTAGGGTTTATACATTTTTTCCCTGAAATAGACATCATCATCTTGTCTTTTTCCTCTGTGACAATCAGAGTCATCAAAATAAGGATCATTTGTTGGTTCAGTCCTCGACCAATCATTCACTTCTGATCTGTAAGCTATTTTCCAAACCCCATTTCTTCTTTCGTAACGATCAAGGTATCTTCCTGCAATAATTACATCAGTATTGACGTCATTCTCAATAGTTTTGTGATAAGCATTAAAATATATTTCGCCATAAGCTGTATCTTCATTTTCATCATCAAACTCAATTAATGAATTCCCTATCATATGATGATTAGCTATATGATCTTTTAATGCATCCATACAAAATGAAGTAAATGAATCTGGGTCAGTTTTAATGAATCCATAATCACAGTATGCATCATCATGAAATACAGATCTAAAAAGGTCTTTATCTAAGCGATCTAAGCCTCGCATATATTTACAAACAAGATCGTAAATTTCAGATTTTGATATAACTCTTTCTAATTTTTTTTCCATAGCCTATTCCCTAAAATAAGATTCAATCATTTCATGAAAACGATGAACACGTTTTTCTTGACCTGCAAAATATGCACCATTAAAACCTCTTGAACGTAAACCATATTGCTGAAATACAAAAACAACAGCATCTTGATCAATTGTTTGACCTAGACTTTTTTCACCATGATCAAAAACATCAGGCTCTATTGCAAAATTACCTCTTTCATGAATACCAACAGTACTTCTGATTGGTGAGGTTTCATTTTCAGGATTACTGGCATACCACCAGTTGTCAAAGACACATTTTTCTGGGTCGGTTGCATGTGGTCTTGCTCTTAAAAAGTGAAATCCATCAGCCCAAAGTGAAACTGCAAAATTTGGAAAAAGAGTATAATGAAATGCATCAGTTAGCTGTTCGTCGTGAAGATTTTGATAATGAGTGTAGCCTCTTTTTGGACCCAATTTTCTTTTTGCTTTTTGTATTGCTTCTCTTGTATCAAATCCTTTACCTGTAAATTCACTCGGATCAATCTCCCAGTCCCTCATTACTGTCGCTAGTGGATCTTCAATAATACCGCCCTTTTCAAAAGAGCCAGCGGGTCCATAACCAGCTTGCATTATCATTCTATTATGACCTTCATCAGATAAGTCAAATTGTGTGTTTTTGTAGCTAGTATCAACACCGCTCGGCATTCTTTTTTTGGTCACAGCTTTTTCTGGAGCATGAACAGTATTTAAATGATAGGATTCATTAAAGTTGTCTAAAATTATCTTCCAGTTACAAGGCATATTTACTGTTTGAGCAACATAACGTTTCCACTTATGAATTTCATATGCTTGCCAGTCATCCCAAATTGGCCCAAGCCATTCCTTGAGAGAACAGGCATCCCTATCCATATTGATCCATATAAAGCCTGCAAAAGTTTCTGTTTTCACTTCTTCAAGTCTTAAATTTTGACATGGATCCCCTTGTGGAAAGTCCTCTGAGTCCTGCGCTTCAATTAATTTACCATCTTTTCGCCATTTCCAACCATGATATGGACAATTAAATGTTTCAGTAGTCCCCAGATCGTTAAAAGTTAAACGAGCACCCCTATGTTGGCACACATTGTAAAATGATTTAATTGAACCATCATCTTGTCTAACCATTAAAAAACTTTCTTTTCCAAAGTCTTCCATTTGATAATCACCTGCATTTGGAATTTCTTCTTCTCGACCAAGCAGTAACCATACTTTTGGCCACATATATTCCCATTCTTTTTCCATAAACTCATAAGAATTATATCTTTTTCCATCAACAGGAATATTTTTTAAATCAGAATTACTCCAGTTTTTGAAATTTTTACTTTGAAATTTTTTATCTATAGCACTCATCTCTAATCCTTAAATTATTTGCCTTTAAATTTGGGTTTTCTCTTTTCCTCAGATGCTGCAATAGCCTCTGCATGATCTTCGCTTGTTCTTGCAAAAGCCATATGAGAGGAAATTAAATCTAAGCTTGTATTAAGGTCCATGTTTATATTCTGGTATATTAATCTTTTAATTACTCTAACAGGAATTGGAGCTTGATTTAAAACATTATTTATCCATTCTCTTGTTTTTTCAATTAATTCTTCCTTGGAGAATATTTTATTCACTAGGCCAATTCTAAGGGCTTCCTCAGCATCTATTACATCTGTTGACCAAAATAATTCTAAAGCTTTTGATGTACCAACAATGCGTGGCAGGAAATACGTGCCTCCGTTTCCAGGCACTAAACCAAATGCTGCATAAGAAGCTCTAAAGATGGCATTTTTTGAAGCAAATCTGATATCACAATGAAGACTCATATCCATTCCAGCACCTGTTGCCATTCCATTTACAGCAGCAACTATTGGTTTTTCTATTTGTGCTGTTTTTTTAGCAATTCTTTGGAAGTGATCCCAGAAATGATTTTTTGTTTCTAATGGATTTATTTTATTATTTGCACCAAGATTTGCCTTATCACCCCCTGCACAAAAAGCTTCACCGGACCCTGTTAATATGATTGCCGAGACACTATCATTATCTCTGCACTCATCTAAAATTTCTACCCAGCCATTAACCATGTCTGTGTTAATAGCATTTTTTCGATCAGGTCTATTTAAAGTAATTGTTGCTATCTTATCTTGAATATCTAGAAGTATAGGTTTTTCTGACATTATTGTTTTCCTTAAAAAGTTGTATTATCAATGCCACCATCAATTACTAAGCTTTGACCAATGACGTAAGTTGCTTGTTCACTACAAAACATTGCTACAAAATCTCCAAAATCTTGAGACGTACCAAATTTTCTAGCTGGTATTCGCCATTTTTTTGCAAATTCAAAGACCTCTTCGTCGTAAGAAGTTCCATTTTTTTCTGCTAGCTTTTGATAGGTCGTGCCTGTTGCAGCTGTATGATGCATTCCAGGAAGAATATTATTAATAGCTACATTGTGTCTTGCAACTTTTTTAGAAACTGCAACCGAGTAATTTACTAATGCAGCTCTAGGTCCTCCTGATAAAATTCTTACCTCAGCAGGTGTCTTTGCTGCTCCAGTTCCAATGTTAACTATTCTTCCCCATTTTCTTTTTACCATTCCTGGGATTAATTCTTTCATAAATGAAACTGGACTTAGAAGTGAAACTTCTAATGTTTGCCTCCAGTCATCAGGGGATATTTTCTCATAGTCAGGAGTAGTCATTGGTGGTGTGCATGTTCCCACTAAAATATCTGGATCAGGGCAAGCATTTATTATTTTCTCTCTTCCTTCATCAGTACTATGGTCAGTTGCTACTCCAATAACCTTTACACCAGTCTCTTTTCTTATTTCTTCACATGTATTTTCAAGTCTATCTTTTCCACGAGACGATATAACTAAGTCAACACCTTCTCTTGCAAGAGCAATTGCACTGCCTTTACCCATTCCAGCGCTTCCACCATTAATAATTGCTTTTTTTCCTCTAATACCTAAATCCATAGCTCACCCCAAAAATATTCATATTTATAATTTTAGATTAAGTAATTTGATAAAAATTTCAAAATAAATATCTAATTTTTTATTTTTCTTTGGATCTTTTTATCTAGATAAAGTTCAATATTTTATTTAATGTCGTCATAGGAGATTTTAATGGATAAAGAGTACGATGTTGTAATTTTAGGCTCAGGCGCTAGCGGAATGATGTCTGCAATAACTGCGTATGAAAATGGATCCTCTGTAGGTCTATTCGAGAAACAGTCTCTTGTTGGAGGAACAGCTGGTGTTTCAGGTGGTATAATATGGGCGCCAATGAATAGTCATATGAAAGCCAAAGGCATTGAAGATGATAGAAATAAAGCAATTGATTATTTTATGTCCCTTTCACATGGTGATATTAATTTAAATTTATTAGAAGCCTTTATCGATAACTGTGCAGAAGCACTTGATTTTCTTGAAAATAAAACAGATGCAAAGTTTTCAATCCTTGAAGGATATCCAGATTATTATCTTGACCGTCCAGGTGCAATTGAGGGCGGAGGAAGAGCTCTTGATAATAATTTATTTGATTACTCAATTTTAGGCGAATGGGCTACTAAAATTCGTAATAATGGCTCTCCACTTCCAATGACTCTTGGTGAAACACCTTTAGGCGGAGGTACAGGTATAGTTTCAGACAATGTTATGGCAGAGCGATTGGAAAAAGATTCTAGAGGTTTTGGTCAAGCTTTAGTTGGAGCGCTTTTAAAAGGCTGTCTTGATAGGGATATTGAACCACAATTAAATACTAAAACCAAAAGATTGATTAAAAATGGTAATAGAATAACTGGAATAGAAATTGAGTTTGATAATAAGACTCAAATAATTAATGCGCGTCGCGGTGTTATTATAGCCACTGGTGGTTTTGAGTGGAATAAAGATTTGGTTAGTACTTTTTTGAGAGGTCCTTTAAATGCTCCTGCATCACCACCTGGCAATAATGGTGATGGGTTAGTACTTGCCCAAGAAGCTGGAGCAGCTTTGGGTAACATGACAAGCGCTTGGTGGTCTCCAGTATTGTCAATTCCTAATGATGAGTGGCCTGAGGGTGGACAAATGTCTTCACCAATTTTAATTGAAAGAACTCTTCCTCATTCAATTATGGTAAATAAAGATGGTAAAAGATTTTGTAATGAGGCAACTAATTATTCTGCATTAGCTGGTGCTTTTCATTTTTTTGACCCTAATCAATATGGATACCCAAATTTACCAGCGTGGATAATTTTTGATTCAAATTTTAAAGATAAATATCCATTTGCAACCGTTATGCCAGGAACTGACGCACCTGATTGGATGATAAGTTCTGAAACACTTGATCAATTAGCTGAAAAACTAGATTTAAATGCTAATAACTTTATTGTTACCGTTAATAATTTTAATAAATATGTTGATTTAGGTAACGATGAAGATTTCGCAAGAGGTCAAAGTGAGTATGACTCTTTTTATGGCGATAGATCTCAAGATGGAGTTTTTTCGACACTTGGTAAATTAAATAAACCTCCATATTATGCAGTTGAAATTAATATTGGCGCACTAGGAACAAATGGTGGTGCTAGCACAGATGCTTCTGGAAGGGTTCTATCCGCATCTGGTAAAATTATTGAGGGTTTATATACAGTTGGGAATGCTATGGCTGGTAGTACTGGTTCTGTTTATGCTGGGGCAGGGGGTACTTTGGGACCTGCTCTCACGTATGGTTTTTTAGCAGGTAAGCATGCTGCAGGAAATAATTTTTTAAATTCGGAAGGTAATGAATGAATAAAATACTTGTATACGGTGCTACTGGTGATCAGGGATTACCGTTAATTGATGAATTGTTAAGGCATGGCTATAAAGTAAGGGCGGCAAGTAGAAACCCAGATGATTTTCATGCTTATGATTCAAGTGATGTCGAGCCTGTTAAGGCAGATCTTTTTGATATTGAATCCTTAAGAGCTGTCTCAAAAGATATTGACGGTATAGCCATGAATCTACCTTTTGTTTTTGATAAAAAAATTGCACAAAAGTGGGGGGAGAACATTACTAGAGCTGGTACTGATGAAGGTATAAAGAAAATTGTTTTTAATACAAGCTGCTATGTTGCACCAAAAGATAATGGCTTAGAGGCTCATGATGGAAGGCGTGCAATAGAGAAGGCAATGGAAGAGAGTGGTATGGATTATGTCGTTATTCGATCAATGGTCTTTATGGATAATTTGACTCGTTTTTGGTCTAAGCCATCCATAACCAATAATGATACATTTGCATATCCATGCTCATCTGATTTAAAAATATCTTGGGTTTGCCTAAATGATGTTGCAAAATTTATGGTAGCATCATTGTCAAATAGCGCAGTAAAAGCTGATAAAATTTATGTTGGTGGTCCTGAAATCTTGTTAGGTGATGAAGTTGCTGAGAGGTTTTCTAGAGCCCTTAATAGAGAAATTAAATTTAAAAGTTTAGATCCGAAGAATTTCGCAGGTGCTATGAGTAAATTAGTTACTGGATCTGAAAAATACGAAGATGTATCGATTTATGGTGGCATGGCCGCTTTTTATACTTGGTATAATGAGCAAAACCCCTCACCATTAGCTATTGATATGGAATCTGCTTATAAATTACTTAACGTTACTCCAACTTATTTTGAAGATTGGATTAAACAACATGACTGGAATAAAGTTTAACGAAAGGTTTTGAAATGTCTGATAAAAATATTGAAAATTATAGTTTTTTAGATCCAATTATTAATAGTAATCCATTTGAATTTTATAAATTATTACATAAAGAAAAGCCTGTTTATCAAATTCCTGAAATAGGAATGTTTATGATTACAAAATATGATGATATTAGACAAGCTCTCAAGGATTATGAAACGTTTAGCTCAGATGTGAAGTTGGCACAACGAGGCCCATTCGCTGATTTGCATCAATCAATCCTTGTTGATGGAGGAGGTTGGGAGCATGTTCAAACCCTTCAAAGGACTGATCCTCCCGTACATGCTCGTTATAGAAAATTAGTTGATAGGGTGTTTACAAAGAAAAGAGTTGTAGAAATGACGCCCTATATAGATGAATTAGTAAATCAATTGATAGATAGTTTTATTGATAATGGTAAATGTGACTTTAATAATGAATTTGCTATGCCTATGCCCGGAATAATAATTGCTGAACAGTTAGGTTTGGATAGAAAAGATGTTGCAACTTTTAAGAAGTGGGCTGATTCAATGCTTGGTGCTACACGTTCAGCAATTGCGACTGAGGAAGATGTTAGGAAAGACTCTGAAACGGAACTTGAGGCTCAACTTTTTTTAGCAGATGTATTTGAAGATAGACGGAAGAATCCAAAAGAGGATCTTATGTCTGCTCTAGTTCATGCACATGGAGAAGACGAAGAAGCTCTAAGTATGCATGAGTTACAAAATTTAATGCATCAACTTATTACTGGTGGATTTGAGACTACTCAAAGTGCAATTAATCATGGAATGTGGACCTTAATAAGATTCCCAGAAGTTTTAGAAAAATTAAATGAAGATGAAAATTTAATTAAACCTTTTATAGAGGAGGTTCTGAGATGGGAGAGCCCTGTTCAATTTTTAGTAAGGCAAGCAACTAAAGATGTTGAAGTATCCGGAACACTAATACCAAAAGGCTCAATTGTAATGATGGGTTATGGACCTGCAAATAGGGATGAGGAGAAATTTACATGCCCGCATAAATTTGAGTTAGATCGAAAGGGTGTAGGATCTCATTTAGCTTTTGGTTCAGGAGTACATCATTGTCCCGGTGCACTATTAGGACGCCAGGAGATGATTAGTTCTTTTAAGTTTTTAGTTAAAAGACTTAAAAATATTAGCCTTGAGAAACCAATTTCTGAACCTGTACATAATTTCAGTATGTTTTTTATGCCAATGTCTAGTTTAGATATTAAATTTGATAAGAGATAGAACTTATAAATTTTCATTTAAGTAAGGATTTATTTTATTTGTAAGTCCTTGGTAAATAAGTCCATCTTTCATCACAGCTTTAATTTTCCTATGATCTTGAAGCACAGTAATATCTTCAAGCGGATTTCCATCGATTATAACTAAGTCAGCAAGTTTACCTTCTTCTAAGGTTCCTAATGAACCATTATTATCCATTGCTTCCCCTCCGAGACTTGTTGCAGAGTGCAAAGCTTCAGCATTAGAAAAACCAAACAGATTCACATAATGTTCAAGATCTTTTGCATAGGTTCCATGGGGCGCAATATCTAAGCCATAATCTCCACCGACTAAAATCTTTATTCCAGCTTCCTTCATTTTTTTATATGATGATATAGTTTCCTCGACCTCTCTTTGGTATCCTATAACTTCACGACTGTCGCTTTTAAAACCCATTTTTTCTGCATTCTCTAGAAAAGCCATTTCCCAAGCAATTGCCGGACCGACGTAAACTCGATCTTTATTTTCAATTAAAAGATCTAGAGCTTCATTATCTATATAGTTTGCATGACCAATAAAATCGATGCCACTTCTTACTGCCTGTTTGACAGCTTCAGCTGATCTAGCATGACAAGCAACTTTCATTTTTTTTCGATGAGCTTCATCCACTAAAGCTTCCACTTCCTCATCTTTATAGCCAAGATCACCAGGTCTTCCTTGTAGTGATATTAACTCTCCATCAATCATAACTTTCACTACATCAACTCCATTTTTCCACAGAGTTCTAACGGCTTTCCTTATTTCCCAAGGACCATCAGTTATCATTGCTAATCCCTCAGTTTGGGGCTTTGCATGATCTGGATAAGTATCGGCATTACCTCCAATAGCACAAATATCTCTGCCTCCAGCAAGAAGCCGGGGACCTGCAATTTGACCACTATTGATTGCATCTCTTAAGAAAACATCTATTCGGTGAACTGAACCAAAACTTATTGCAGATGTAAACCCTGACCCTAGCATAATGCGAGCATTATCAACTGTTTTAATCATAGCTTCTTCAATGGGAGTTTTATCCAATTCAAGAGGACCATTATTTGTATACGATATATGCGCATGGGATTCGGTCATACCAGGTATAACAGTCTTTCCGCCTAAATCGACTCTTTCTATATTATGCGATGTGTTTGTAAATTCTGAAGATGGTCCAGCGTATTTAATAATATTTCCATCAATCCAAATTGAGGCATCTTTACATATGGTATCGCTATCACCTTTAAATAAATTTAGATTTGAAAAAATTTTCTGTTTATCCATTTTTATTCCTTTTAGAGTCTTAATAGTTTTTTTGCATTTTCAGTAAGATTGGGTGCAAAGTCTTCTAATTTCTTTGGAGTATCCCAGCCACCAAAGTTTGTTCCATACACCAATCTCTCCTCGCCAATGATATCAAATAGCATTGCCTGAGATTTTTCTCCGTGTACATGAGCATCAAACCATAGTTTTTTTAACTCATTTACGAAACCATTTTTCTTAACACCTTCAGGTGCCCAATCACGAAATTCTGACATTTCAGAGAAACGCTGAATTAAATAAGGCATAGCTCCCCCGCCATGGGAAATGCATATATCAAGATTAGGATGCCGATCAAGTACACCTCCAATGATTAGGGTTGCTACTGCTAAGGTTTCTTCATAGGCATAACCAAGCATAATACTCATATCATATCTACCCATTCTCCAATCATCTGGTCCTTTAGCACCGCCTGATGAGGCTGGGTGAAGAAATAATGGTATATTTAGATCAACTACTGTCCGATAAAAATCATCAAGCCTCGGATCATCAAGTCCAAACGGTAAATCAGTTCCAGCTGATACAGAGCTAAGACCTAAATCTTTAATAGATCTTTCAAGTTCTTTGCAAGATAGGTCTATATCTTGTAATGGAACAGTTGCTGATCCCAGGAGTCTATTTGGGTATTCATTAATTGAGTCGACCATTGCGTCATTATGAATTTTACAAAATTCATTGGCAATGTCGCCTTCAATTTTGTGAAACATTGTTAGAGGATTAGGTGATAATAATTGTAAATCTATTCCTAGTTTATCCATTGCTTCGATGCGTAAACTGTTTTCCATAAAGATGGTATTTTCATATTGCATAGGCTTCATTTTGTATTCACCTATCCTAAAAAAAGGCGAACCATTCTCATCTATACCTGTCTCAGGTCCATACTTGCCGGCTTTTCCAAATGCTTTGCCTAGTACTACGTGAGCATGGGTATCTATGATTTTTATTGTCATTGATTTTTAATCATTAGCAAATAATACTTCTCTTGGATTTCCATCCTCATCATAAACGGGTTTATGTTTATCAATTAAGTACATTTGGTTTTCGGTATCCCTTATGCCAATTGAATTCAGAGCTTCAACCATTGCTGCATAAGTGTGATGTTTAAAATGTGCAATAAGAGATTCTTCATCTTTCCATAGTTCATAAACCTGAATTCTGTTATCAACACAAGGATCTGCAGCAAAACAATAGCTAATGCAACCCTCCTCTTCTTGACGAGTAGCTAATTGAATATCGGCAGTAATTTCTACAGCCTTATCTCTTTGTTCTTTTGTTTCAAAATTAAGTGTTGCTGATATAATTATCATTTGAACGCTCCTAGAGACTAAATTAATCTCTTTCGTATGCAGGATCTTTTCTATCACCTCTGCCTGGTGCTGGACCGGGTCCTTCACGCCAACCTTTATCAGTTGCTGGCTCAAATCTAACCCAATCATGAACACCTTGTCTTTTCACAATTCTCCATTCGCCTTCACGTTTTTCAAATTTGTCAATATATCTTCCAGAAACAAAAACATCTTCATCAATACTAGGGTCATGATCCGCTACGAATCCACCTGAGTCAGAAAAGTCTTTTCCTTTAGCAATCCTATGAAATGCTTGCCAGTAGGACTCTGACCAAGCAACATTTCCATCAACTTCGACAAGAATATTTCCTACAAGGTGCTGTGTATGTTCCATTTTAGACAGTATATCAAATGCAAAATCACAGAATTGGGCTGATGGACCTTCATATTCACCATGGTGGTGAATAGAGTCATCATGAAAAACTGATTCAAGGAGCTCTCTATCTAACCTATCAATTGCTCTGCAATATTTATATACTACATCCATTATAGCAATTTTATCAGCTGCTATTTCTAAATTACTCATAACGTTCCCTTAAATTATTAATATTAAGCATCTCCTCCGCTGTTTCCAAAAAGGTATCTGTCAATATTTTCATGGAAATAACGAATTCTGTTTTCTTGTTCAGGCATGTAGTCCCCAATGTAACCACGTGAGCTTAAACCTTTTTGTTGGCTTTTCCATATAGCAACATCTTCACTAATTCCTGGTCCAACATCAACTTCTTCGTGATGACCTTTAATATGAGGAACTTTAGTATTAATATTTGTTTCCATTCCAAGAGATGGAGAATGGTATTTTTCAACACCCTTTGGGAAAAGTGTTAAATACCAATAATCGAAAATACATTTTGTTGGATCAGTAGGGTGAGGACTTCCTCGTAACCACTGCATTCCATCAGGTTTAACACTAAAAGACATATTAGGGAAAATAGTATAATGGTAGTGATCAGTTAATTGAGTATCTTTAAATTTGCTGAAATCATAACCTTTTTCTTTATCTAATTTTCTTTTTTGTTTCTGTAGATCTCCTCTTATATCAAGAAGACGTCCCTTATAATCATCTGGTTTCATATCCCAATATTCAATATGAGGACCAATCAATTCTAATACCTTATCTTCTTCTTCATATACACTGACGCTAGGCATAAAACCTGGCATTAGCATTCTTGAGTGCATACTTTCGTACATATCAAATTGACATGCTTGATATTTCTCCTCGGCAACATATTTCAATCCAGGATGTACATAAGGTGTATGATAAGATTCATTAAAATTATCTTGAACACATTTCCAATTCCAATCTCCTTCAACTGTCACCCAGTGAGTCCTTATCATATCTGAGATTGGATAGTCCTCCATATGCTCCATAATTGGATTTAAATAATCTCTTAAAGGTTTACTATTATTGTCTAGGTTAAAAAATATAAAACCTTTCCAGACCTCAGTTTTAATTTCAATAAGATTTCTTTTCCCGCATGGTGAGCCCTGTGAGAAATTTTCTTCGTCTGGTACCCAATTTAATTTTCCATCTAATCCAAATTTCCAAGCGTGATATGCGCAGGTAAAACTATCAAGGTTACCTTCATCAATTTGAACTAATTGATTACCTCGATGTTGGCAAACATTGTAAAAACATCTAATTTTTTGGTCTTCACCACGTGCACAAAGAATAGATTCAGGGCCAAAATCGAATGTAAAAAAATCACCTGGCTCTTTTATTTGTTGTTCAAGACCAGCAACCTGCCAAACTTTTGTCCATAACTTTTCCCATTCAAGGGCCATAAATTCTTTTGAGGTGTAACGATCGCCAAGTATAGGTTTATTTCCTAATTTTGGTTCAGGCTCTTTACCCCAATCACCGCTAAATAGTTTATTCGCCAAAGGCTTAATTTCTGATTGATTTGACAATTTTTTTTACCTTCCTTTTTTTGTGAACGATTTTATATAAAACAGCACAGAAATATATTAATAGTCAATAATTAAATTGGTTGTGAAGAGGAGATGCTAATATTGTCATAAAAAATAAAGAAAAATCTTAATTTAAGCCATTATTAGGTATTGGTTCATCAGATATTGAGTTTAAGAAAGCAATCATATTTGCCCTATCTTTTGTTTTTCTTAATCCTGCGAAAGACATTTTATTTCCAGGTGCATATTTCTTTGGACTTTTAAGCCAAAGGTTTAAATCTTGTATAGTCCAATTTCCTCCCATTGATGATAAAGTCTTTGAGTAAGAATAACCATCAATATTAGCCTTCGGTGCATTTACGATATTCCAAAGTGTAGGTCCGACACCGTTAGCTCCACCGCTCTTTAAGCTATGACAAGCTGTACATTTTTTTGATAATTTTAATCCAGCATCAACAGATGCCAATGCTAGCTCTTCTTCAAAAGAAAGTTTGGGTTTTTCAATAACTTTTACTTCTACAACCTCAATAGGGTTATTTTTCTCTGAATTTAAATCCATAGCTAAATCTTGATTAACAGATGAAGGCATGATTTTTTTAAATGACGCAATTTCTGCTTTAGCAAGATCAATTTTTTTCTTTAAATCTTCTCTATCCATTACTGAGTGGGCTAGAATTCCTTCTACTGATTTTAGATTGGTATTAAGTTTTTGAAGATATTCAGAAGCAGCCTCTGGTGAAGTAAAGTAAGACAATTCATTTAATTTAGTCTCTTGCTTACTTATCTCTTCGATTAATTCTTTTCTTCCAACAACTGTATGTGTAAGAATTTTTTTATTTTCATTTACAGAGGTTTGAGTTTCAAAAAACTCTTTTCTTAATTCATTAAATTTTGCAGAAGAAGCTATTGATAGGTCATCAACGATCTTTTCTAAAAAAATAGAATTACTAATTGATGAAAGTGATCCAATTACAAAAAAAGTAAAAATACCAGCAAAAATTATTTTAATTATTTGTTTCAGATTCATAATTTATTTTCCAGCGGCATTTATATAGCATCTTTTAAAAATTTTACTAGAAAAAATTCTTTTTTTAAATTTATTATATATAGCCTTATTTACAAATATTAGATTACAATAAGAAATGAATAATTTAATAATAATACCATCTCGTTTGGAGTCATCTAGGTTGCCAAATAAACCTCTAGCCGAAATCGCAGGTTTACCAATGATTATTCATGTTATGAATAGGGCAAACCAATCAAAGTGTGGTGATGTTATTGTTGCTACTCCTAATAAAGAGATATTTGACATTGTAAACTCTCATAATGGAATTGCTGTTATGACAAAATTGTCTCATGAGTCCGGCTCTGATAGGATTTTTGAAGCATTAGAAAAATACGATCAAGATAATAAATATGAGAAAATAATTAATTTACAAGGTGATCTTCCCAATATTGACCCTTCTTTTATAAATCTGACCTGTTCTTTGTTAGAAAAAAATTTAAATGCTGACATTTCAACTCTCTGTAGCCCAATCCTTAATAATTCAGAATTTGATAATCCAAATGTTGTAAAAGTCTATATTAACAATTCATCAAAACCAACATATGCTGATGATTTTGTTAGGATGCCAGGATCTTACCATTTTGATAAACTTTATCATCATTTAGGAATTTATGGTTATAAAAGATCATCCTTAAAAAAATTTATAAGTACAGATCAATCCATTAGAGAAAAGGATTTTAAATTAGAGCAACTTAGAGCACTTGATAATGGTATGAAAATAGTTATTGATTTTGTAAATGACATACCTATTGGTGTTGATACAGAAGATGATTTAAATAATGTAAGAAAAGAGCTTGAATAATTAGTATGAAAAAAACAATTGTATATCAAGGCGAGCCTGGGGCTAACTCACATATAGCGTGTGATCTTTATAATAAAGATCTAACAGCAGTTGCTTGTGATACTTTTGATCAAGTATTTAGTAATGTCATTAATAAAAAAAATGATTACGCTATGATCCCTATTGAAAACTCTATAGCGGGTCGCGTTGCAGATATTCACAGATTGATGCCAACATCTGGTCTAAAAATAATTGGTGAATTTTTTCTTGAAATTCACCATGCTCTAATGGGGGTTGAAGGTTCCTCATTGAAAACTCTCTCCACAGTACGGAGTCATGAGATGGCATTAAGTCAGTGTCGTAATTCAATAAAGGAATTAGGATTGGATCCAAAATCTTCAGCAGATACAGCTGGATCTGCAAGGGAAATTTCTGAAATGAATGATATATCTATTGGAGCAATAGCCTCACCGCTTGCTGCAGAGATTTATAATTTGAAAATCCTTAAAGAAAATATGGAAGATAAAGGATTTAATACTACAAGGTTTCTAATTCTAAGCCGTGAAGATAATAAATTAACAGAATTGGATGGCCCTATGATTACAACATTGGTTTTCAAGGTAAAGAATGTTCCATCAGCATTATATAAAGCTTTAGGTGGCTTTGCTACTAATGGTGTGAATATGCTTAAATTGGAAAGTTATCAAGTTGATGGAAGTTTTTTAGCTACCCAGTTCTATGTTGATATTGAAGGGCACTTTCAGGAGGAATCAATAAAATTAGCACTCGATGAATTATCTCATTATTCTGAAGAAGTTAATATTTTAGGTGTTTATTCATCAAAAAAGGATAGATAATTATTGTGTGTAACCTTTGTTACTTAAGCTTCAAAGTACAAGTTTTCTCCCAAAAAGTATAAAATTGATATTAATTTATTCTTAATTATGTATAGTTGAACTATTAATATTTAGTATTAAATTTTAGATTTGGGGGGAATAATAATGTTAGACACTGGAAATACTGCTTGGATTTTAATCTCTACGGCTTTAGTACTTTTTATGACTTTACCAGGGCTAGCCCTATTTTATGGTGGTTTAGTTAAATCAAAAAATATTTTATCTGTCTTGATGCAGTGCATAGCTATTGCTTGTTTAGCTTCTTTGATTTGGCTTGCAGTAGGTTATAGTTTAGCTTTTTCTGAGGGTAGTCAATGGGTTGGTGGATTACAAAATTCCTTCTTTTCAGGAATTGAAAGAAGTTCACTTTCTGGAGATATTCCTGAGTCTGTATTTTTTATGTTTCAAATGACATTTGCAATTATTACTCCTGCTCTAATGGTCGGAGCATATGTTGAAAGAATAAAATTTAGTGCTGTATTATTATTCAGTGGTTTATGGTTGGTTGTTGTTTATGCTCCAGTTACTCATTGGATTTGGGGTGGTGGCTGGCTTGCTGAGATGGGTATTTTAGATTATGCAGGTGGATTAGTTGTTCATTTAACTGCAGGAATTTCTGCTCTTGTATTGGCTTCAGCTTTAGGTCCTAGAAAAGGTTTTCCGGATCAAGTTGATCCCCCTCATAATCCTGCATTAGTTATGATTGGAGCATCAATGCTGTGGGTCGGTTGGTTTGGCTTTAATGCTGGTAGTGCTCTAGCGGCTAATGAAGATGCTGGGATGGCAATGTTAGTTACACATGTTTCTGCCGCAACTGCGTCTTTAGTTTGGATGTTCATAGATTGGTTGAAATTTGGAAAACCTACTTTAGTAGGTTTAGTAACAGGAACAATAGCCGGTCTGGCATCAATTACACCTGCTTCTGGATTTGTTGGTCCAACTGGCGCTTTAATAATTGGTGGTTCCGCAGGTATTATTTGTTATGTCCTTGTTTCCTTTGTAAAGAATACACTTAAGGTTGATGATTCATTAGACGTTTTTGCGGTTCATGGTGCTGGAGGTGTCTTAGGTATTTTATTGGTATCATTCTTAACAGATTCTAATATTGGGGGTACAGGTTATGCAGATGGTATGAGCGCATCGTCTCAATTTAATATTCAGTTAATTGGCGTTGCATCTGTTTTTGTATGGTCCATTATTGCATCGCTAATTATAATAGTAATTGTAAAAGCTTTAACTGGTCTAAGGGTAGAAGATTCTAATGAAGAAGAGGGCTTAGACATATCATCGCACGGTGAAACTAACTACAGACAGTAAATAATTTACAATTAAACATATCTCACTATAATATTTTTATCTTTAATAGGGGTGTTAAGTGGGTAAAGTCGATACGCATAAATTAGCAATAGATGGTAAAGAGCCTAGTAATCTTAGAGGTGATCCTATTACTAATGACAGATACTTTAGTAAAGAATTTATGACTAAAGAATGGGATCACATGTGGACAAAAGTTTGGCTTATTGCAGGTAGAGAAATCCAACTTAAAGAAACTGGTGATTATATTGTTCATGACCTTATTACTGAATCTGTTATTATTGTTAGACAAGATGACGGATCTTTAAAAGGCTTTTATAATAGTTGTGCTCACAGAGGTCAAAGACTTGTAGAATGCAATAGTTTCCAAAATTCTTTTAGATGCCCTTATCATGATTGGGAGTTTGGATTAGACGGTAATGTTATCAGTTGCCCAGATGAGGATGACTATCCTCAAGGAAGCCCCGTCGGAAAAAGAAAGCTAGTTGAAGTAAGGGTTGATACTTGGGATGGCTTTATTTTCTATACTATGAATGAAGATGCACCTGATCTTATGGAATATTTAGACCCTTTACCTGAAATATATAAAAATCATAATTTTAAGGATCAAATTAGGGCTCAGTGGGTGAGAGTTGAGCTCGATGTTAATTGGAAATTCTTCTGTGATAATTTTAATGAGTCATACCATACCAGATTTGTACATCCTCAAGTTCCTTCTGTTATAGATCAAGATCACTTTACTTCCCGATATGAAATGTTTCCAAAAGGACATGCAAGAATTATTCAAATGGGTCGCCCTTCTATTAGAGATAGGGTTCCTGAAGGAGAGGATCATCCTTTTAAAATGATTTTAGAAGATTGGGGTATTGATTCTTCAAAATATTCTGATTATGAGAATTTATCTGAGCAAGGGTGGTTAGATTTAAAAGAAGCTAAAAGAAAAAATTATAAAGAGAAGGGTTATTTTCATTATGAAAATCTATCTGATGAAGAACTAACAGAAAGTCCCTTTCAGTTTATTTTTCCAAATATAGCAATGGGTGTTCAAGCTGATGGTTGTATTCTCTTGAATTGGTTTCCTCATCCAACAGATCCTGAGAAATGTTTTTTTGATCTTTGGGACATGGGTTATCCCATAGGTGGCTCAGCAAAAGGAATAGGTAAAACTGGAAGAGATGATAGCCAAGAATTTACATCAACTTCAGCTGGCATAGGTAAACAAGATACTTATGATCAAGAGTTTATTAGCCGTACAAAGGTGAATCCGGTTAAACTTCAAGAGGTTGAATTAGATATCCGTGAATATGATGGTGGTAAAGGCGTCGAAGATTTATGGGATCATGTAGTTTATCAAGATTGGCAGTTAACAGATGGTCTTAGACGTGGGGTAAGGTCAAGGGGTTATCAAGAACCTTATTTAGCCGCTCAAGAGTCAAGGGTTAGATTTTTTCATGAAACTCTTCATGATTATTTAAACGGTAAACCTCCTAAATAATATTTAAATACTTTATTTTGGGTTTTTTTCAAAACTGGGGACTGAGCTACTTATTGGATCCCATTTACAAGCCGAAACAGACCAAAAGCTTGATTCGACCTCTAACCATGAAGAGTTATCTAAGCTACCAGCCTTAATAAATCTTAGATGTGGCTGCTCAGTAACATAACTTATTACTGGGGAGCCACATTCAGGACAAAAGCCTCTATGAACATTTGTTCCATCATGTCCAATAACTGAAAAGACTTTATAATCATCATTAATTTTTAATTTTTTAGTTGGAACAAAGACTATTGTTGCTTTTCCAGATCCAGTTATTTTTTGACAATCCTTGCAATGACAGTGACCAGAGGAGACAACATCTTTCCTATTAAATTCATATTTAATTTTCCCACATAAACACCCTCCGGTTTCCACATTATTTTCATTCATCGTTAATTCCTATTTATTATATACAAAATTTTTTATCAAATGATGTGCAATAGCCATACTTGGTGGAACAAAGAAGTTAGAATTTTTATTACCTTCTATTGCACCCTTCAGTTCTTCACGAGAAAACCATTTTCCCTCATCAATTTCTATTTCATCTAGTTTGAAATTTTTTGAGTTAGCTTCTGCAATACAGCCAATCATTAAAGAAAAAGGGAAGGCCCAGGGTTGGCTTGAGTGATAATAGACATTCTTTGTAGAAATTCCAGCCTCTTCATTTAGCTCTCTTGCTACAGCTTCCTCTATTGACTCGCCATGCTCTACAAATCCTGCTAATGCCGAATACATTCCTGGTGGAAATCTTTTTTGTCTACCTAAGAAGGCCCTATCATTATATGTTGCTAGCATTATTACAACTGGATCTGTTCTAGGGAAGTGTTCTGAATTACATTTATTACATATTCTTTTATAGCCAGCTTCAGCTAACGAACTCTCTGAACCGCATCTCGAACAATATTTATGACTATTGTGCCATTCAAAAATAGCTTTAGCTTGACCTAAAATTGCCAATTCACCGGGATCTATTGCCTGTGAGGATAGCGCCATTAGATCCTCAAAATCCCCTAAATCTTTCAATCCCACTTCGTTTTCTGGATCAGAAACTCTTGATAGGTCAATACTAAAATATGCTTTTCCGTTTAAAAGACCCAAAAAAATTACCATAGAAATACTTATTATTTTTTCTTCAAAAAAATTTAATGGAAACAATGCTGGACTATGTTGTTCTGGTGAAGAATTTCCTGAAATTAAACCTGGAACAATAGAGACAAAAGGTTTACCTCTCCAGAATGCAACAAAAACTGTATCTTCCTTTGCAATTGTTTCTTTAATCCATTCTGGTTTAGATCTTAAATAAGAAACCCTGTCTAATGGATTATTACTAAATATATTTGGATAAACTTTCATGAAAACCTCTATATATTCTATGATAATTAATCTTATTAGTCTAATATGGTATTGGGTTTTTTCTATAAAAGTATAAACTGTTTTAAGATTATTATATGATTTTTTTTAGAGGATATTTTGGTTACATCAGACAATATAGAAGAAACTAATAACTCAGCTATGGATGCAACTCCTACTATGACTGATGAAAACCAAGATGATTTTTTATCTGATGCAAACAAGGGTGATAAAAAATCATCTTTAAAAAATAGCTATAAAGTTCTTGCTAGAAAGTATCGCCCTCAAAATTTTGAAGACCTTATGGGTCAAGAAATTATGGTTCAAACTCTTAAAAATGCATTTAAGACAAATAGAATCGCCCATGCTTATATCTTAACAGGAGTAAGAGGGATAGGGAAAACTACAACCGCAAGATTGTTGGCAAGGTCTCTAAACTATGAGACTGATCTAATAAATGAACCAAATATAGAGATGCCTGAGATTGGTAAACATTGTGAAGAGATAATGGAGTCTCGTCACATAGATGTTATTGAAATGGATGCTGCATCAAGAACTGGTATCGCGGATATAAGAGAAATAATAGATTCTATTAATTATTCTCCTTCATCGGCACGCTATAAAATATATATAATCGATGAAGTCCATATGCTCTCTAAAGCAGCTTTTAATGGTTTATTAAAAACCCTCGAAGAGCCTCCAGCACATGTAAAATTTATTTTTGCTACAACAGAAGTTCAAAAAATACCATTAACGATTCTTTCCAGATGCCAACGATTTGACTTAAGAAGATTTGATAATGATATGATACGGTCACTTATTCATAAAGTCTGTGAAAAAGAAATGGTTTCTATTGATGATCAGATAATCAATTTGATTGCTAGGGCCTCCGGTGGATCAGCAAGAGATAGCCTGTCCTTACTTGACCAAGCAATGGCACTATCAACCGATGGAAATATTTCAGAAGAAAAGATACGTCAAATGCTAGGGATGTCTGATCAAAGCAGGGTAATAGATTTGTATGAATATATTTCCACCACAGAAATAGAAAAAGCACTTCTTGAAGTCAGGGATCAAATAGATATAGGTACAGATCCTGTCAACTTAATTGAAAGCTTAGGTGATCTTATTCATGAGTTAACAAGGCTTAAGGTAACTAATAGCGAGGATGACAATCTATCTTTAGGACCCGATGGTTTTAAAAGAATAAAGACATTGAAGGAAAAAGTCAGTGTTAAGCACTTGTCACGTTATTGGCAAATGATTCTGAAAGCCTCATCAGAAATTAAAAATTTTTCAAAACCTTTATCTGCACTTGAAATGGCTATTATAAGGATGTCATATATTTCCGATCTTCCAACCCCAGATGAAATAATAAAAAAAATTGAAGAAGATAATTTATCGTTAACTGAAAAAAAAACTCCTAATTCTGAAATAACTCAACCTTCAAAGAGTATTTCAACTACATCTGTAAAACAAATTCAGCAAGAAAAAGTAGAAGAGGAAACTAATGATGTTAATCCCCAAAGTTTCGAAGATATTATTGAATTAGCTAAATTGAAGAAAAACATACGACTTCAATATGATTTAGAAAATAACGTTAGTCTTGTATCTTTTGAAAAAGGTAAAATAGAATTGAGTGTTTTAGATAATAATGAAAAAATATTGTCCACTTTATCAAACAAACTTTACGAGTGGACTTCTAAAAAGTGGATTGTAATTAATTCTTCATCTCAAGGGCAAAAAACCATTAAGGAAAAAAGAGATGATAGTGAATTAGAGCTTCAATCGTTAATTAAAGAGCATCCAATTTATAAAAAAGCCGAAATGGAATTTGACAAAGTTGAAATCATCTCAATTGAAGAAGTACCGAAATTATCAATAGTTAGTAATGAAAATAATGATAAAGTAAAAGATAAATGAATAATTCAGAAATAGATAATTTAATTTCATTACTTTCACGTCTTCCGGGAATAGGTCCAAGATCTGCGAGAAGAATGGCCTTAAACCTTTTAAAGCAACCAGAATCATTAATGAAACCTTTGGCTGAGTCCTTGATTACAACTGCAGATTCTATAAGGAATTGCAACACATGTGGCAACTTAGATACAGAAGAGATTTGTTCTATTTGTGTTGATGAAAGAAGAGATATCTCAATTATAATCGTTGTGGAAGAAATAGCCGATTTATGGGCCTTGGAAAGAGCTGCAATTCATAAAGGTAAATATCATGTATTAGGTGGAACATTGTCGGCTATTGATGGTGTAGGTCCTGATGATCTTGGAATAAATAGTTTAATTCAAAGAGCAAATGATCCAGAAGTAGATGAAATTATTCTAGCTTTAAATGCCACTATTGATGGACAAACTACAGCATATTTTATCACAGACCAATTAAAGGGTTGCAATGTTAAGGTTTCCAGACTTGCTCATGGGGTTCCCGTCGGTGGAGAACTTGATTATATGGACGATGGAACATTGCAGACAGCGCTTCAGTCAAGACAACCTTTTTAAAAACCTATTTATCTTACTTGAACTCTTTTTATTCACAGTTTATCAAGAAGAATGACTATAAGAGAAATTATAACTGTACCTAATCCTTTATTAAAAACAATATCGGAACCAGTGACTATTATTGATGATGAAACCTTATCATTGATTGATGATATGTTTGAAACAATGTATGCAGCTCCTGGTATTGGTTTGGCTGCCATACAGGTTGGGGTGCCAAAAAGAATTTTAGTTATTGATATTTCTAGAGACGATGAAGCAAGGAATCCATTATTTTTTATTAATCCTGAAATAATTGATCCTACCGATACTTTAAACTCATATGAGGAAGGTTGTTTATCAGTACCGGGTGTTTGGGAAGAAATAGAAAGACCTGATGAATGTACGGTTAATTATTTAGACAAAAATGGAGATGAGCAGAGTATTCGTTGCCAAGGTATGCTTGCTACTGTAATTCAACATGAAATGGATCACCTAAATGGTGTTGTGTTTGTTGACCATTTATCTAAATTAAAAAGAGATAGAGCAATTAAGAAATCTATTAAATCTAGAGTTTCTGAGCCAGAAAATGATAAGTAACTTTGCAAGTTCAGAAATAAATTCATCACTAGATATCGTATTTATGGGGACCCCTGATTTTTCTATTAAGCCGCTTGAGGCATTAGTAGATAGTGATCACAATATTGTTGCTATTTTTTCTCAACCTCCACGAAGGTCAGGAAGAGGAATGAAAAAAAATAAAACACCAGTGCACAGCTTTGCTGATAAGAAACAAATTCCAGTCTATACGCCCAAAAATTTTAAAAGTGTTGACGACATTAATTTTATTAAAAATCTTAACCCAGATATAATTATTGTTTCAGCTTATGGATTATTATTACCAAAAGAAGTTTTAGATATTCCTAAATTTGGATGTCTTAATATTCATGCCTCAATACTTCCCCGTTGGAGAGGTGCGGCACCAATTCAAAGATCTATTATGAGTGGTGATAAGGAAACTGGTATTACATTTATGTTAATGGATGAGGGTCTTGATACTGGCAAGATAATTAAAAAGTTTCCTATTAAAATTAATAAGGATAAAAATGCAAAATTTCTTCATGATGAATTATCTTTTCTGGCATCAAGTAATCTAGTTGAGACCATTAATGGTTATATTGCAGGTAAAATAAATCCTTTTAATCAAGAAGAAGAAGGCATTACCTATGCTGAGAAAATTCAAAAAGCTGATTGCAGGTTAGACTGGAAAAGCAATGCTGAGGAGGTTTTACTCTTAGTAAGAGCCTTAAGTCCATATCCCGGTGCTTGGTTTTTAACTAAAAAAAATAAGCGAGTAAAAGTTCTAGATGCCAAAATTTCAATGACCGATAATAATTTTAAACCTGGTGAAGTCACTGGTGGATTAATTGTAGGTTGTAAAGATAATGCTATTGAGATTTTATCAGTTCAACCTGAGGGTAAAAAGATTATGGATATTGAAGATTACTTAAGGGGTAATCCAATATCGGTTGGAGAAATTTTAGAATAAATGGCAAGATGGAAGCTTACAATTGAGTATGATGGTAGACCTTTTAATGGTTGGCAGAGTCAAAAAGATAATAGTGGTATCCAAGACTATTTACATAAGGCTATTATAGATTTTTCAAAGGAAGATGTGAAAATACATACTGCTGGTAGAACTGACTCTGGTGTTCATGCAAAAGGACAGGTATCACATTTTGATCTAATCAGGACCACAAACGCCAATGAACTAAGAGAGGCCTTAAATAGTCATTTAAAACCAAACCCTATAGCTGTTATTGATGTTTCAGAAGTTAATAATGATTTTCATGCAAGATTTTCTGCAATCAAAAGACATTATAGATATGGAATAATTAATAGAAGGGCACCATTAACTTTTGATAAAGGAAAATACTGGAGGGTAGGAAAAAAACTAAATTCTAAATCAATGATTAAAGCTTCTAAATACTTAATAGGTTTTCACGATTTTACAACTTTTCGTTCATCCCACTGTCAGTCTAAATCACCCTCTAAGACTATTGATGAGATTAAAATTGAACAATTTGATAATGAAATTATCATCTGCGTTTCAGCTAAATCATTTCTTCATAATCAGGTAAGATCTATCGTTGGGTCATTAAAATTGGTAGGAGAAGGTAAGTGGAGACCAAAAAAAATTAAAGAAATCTTAGATAAAAAAGATCGAACATTATGTGGTCCTGTTGCACCAGCCGAGGGTCTCTGTCTTGAGAAAGTCGATTATGATTAGAAATATTTCCTTAAAACTTCGTAGTATATTTCGCTTAAATCATTAATATCCTTAACAGCGACTGATTCATCTATTTGATGCATTGTCTCGCTTATAAGACCAAATTCTACTACATTTCCATAGCTTTTAATAAACCTTGCATCAGATGTACCTCCTGAAGTTGATAGATCGGGATTAATTCCTGTTTTGTTAAAAATAATTTCTGATAAATCATTGACGAGTTTACCTGGCTTAGTAAGGAATGAGTCTCCAGAATGCTCCAATTTTAGAGAAAAGTTATTTTTAAAATTCTCTAATCTTCTATTAATTTCATCCTCAATAGTTTCACTATTAAAATTATCATTGTATCTAATGTTAAATCTTGCGGATGCAGACTGAGGGATAACATTTGTTGCTTTATTACCTACATCAACAGATGTTATCTCAAGATTTGAGGGTTGGAAATGTTCATTACCTTGATCTAATTGATCCGATGTCAAATTATTAAGAATGTTTAATAGCATCGGTATTGGATTTTTTGCAAGATGGGGATATGCAACATGACCTTGTTGACCATTAACAGTCAAAACTCCATTAACACTTCCTCGTCTACCTATTTTAATCATTTCACCCAATCTTTTAGGGTTGGTTGGCTCTCCTACAATACAATCGTCAAAAGAAATACTATTTTCTTGCATCCAATTTAATAGTTTCTTTGTTCCATTTATTGCAATACCTTCTTCGTCTCCAGTAATGATAAAAGATATCGATCCTGCAAAGTTTTCTCTCTCATCTAAAAATTTCTTTGTTGCTGATACAAATGAGGCAATAGCACCCTTCATATCTGTTGCACCGCGACCTATAATCTTTCCATCTATTTCATTGGCTGCAAATGGGTCAGTAGACCATCTAGTTTCATCTCCTTCTGGAACAACATCGGTATGACCTGCAAAACATAAAGCAGGACCTTCTTCGTTCCCAATTCTTGCCCAAAGATTAAGAACATCATCTGTTCCATCCTCTTTAAAATTCAGAATATCACACTTAAAACCCATTTCACTCAACCAATGTGAAAGTTGTTCAATGGCCCCATCATTATGCGGCGTTACAGAACGACAAGAAATTAAAGCTTTGGTAAGTACTATTGGGTCGCCATTTTCAATGTTAATCATTTTATTAATCTCTTAATAGCTCATTTATTGATGTCTTTGATCTAGTTTTTTCATCTACTATTTTTACAATTACCGCACAGTATAGAGATGGCTTTGTATTATCATTATTTGGTGAAAATGTTCCTGGAATTAAAACTGAATATGGCGGAACTTCGCCTCTAATAATTTCTCCAGTTTCTCTATTAACAATAGGAGTTGATGATGAAAGGTAAACCCCCATTGATAGAACACTTCCTTCACGAACAATTACCCCTTCAGCTACTTCTGATCTTGCTCCAATAAAACAATTATCCTCAATAATAACAGGGTTCGCCTGTAATGGCTCTAATACTCCACCGATTCCTGCTCCACCTGATATATGACAATCGGAGCCTATTTGTGCACACGATCCAATTGTTGCCCATGTATCAACCATAGTTCCTGATCCAACATAAGCTCCAATATTGATAAAGCTAGGCATCAATACACATCCATTATCAATGAATGATCCTTTTCGAACAATTGATCCAGGAACAGCTCTAAATCCTGCTCTTTTAAATTCTTCATCGCTCATATCATTAAATTTTGAGTCTATTTTATCCCACCAATTAGTATTTCCCGGACTATTTGAGATTAATTTCATATCATTGATACGAAAATATAGGAGTATTGATTTTTTAACCCACTGATTAATTATCCATTTATCATCAACTTTTTCTGCAACCCTAATATTCCCTTGGTCTAGGTTATTTATAGTTTCATTTATTGCAGAAATAATATCATCATCAGAATTAGAGTTGATCGTCTCGATATTCTCAAATGAATTTTCAATTATATCAATTACTTCTTTATCCATTGTTATCTCTTTAAAATATTAATTATACTCGTTATTTAGGAACTTTACGATATCGTCAATAACATAATCTGCGTCATAAACATCATTCCATAAATCTTTATACTTTTCTTTCTGTTCAGAATTATTTTTATTAGGTAATTTTCTTTCCAATAAAACTGTGGTCATACCTAATTCTTTAGCAGGAATTAAATTTCTTCCCATATCTTCGAACATTATAGATGTTTTTGGATCAATATTATTAATTTTTAAAAATAAATTATATGTTTCAATATTTGGCTTAGGTAAATAATTTGCTTCTTTAATTCCAAATATTGATTGAAAGATATTTTCTAGATTTAGCTTTTTTAAAACATTTTCAGCATGTTTCTTTGTACCGTTTGTAAAAATATATTTTTTTCCAGGTAGCATTAAAAGAATTTTTCGAAGTTTATTATCTTCTTTTAATGAGTTTAAATTAATATCATGCACATATTCTAAAAATTTATCAGGATTTATTTTACTGTTACCTGTATTCATAAATCCAGCTAATGTTGTTCCATGGTCAATAAAATTTTGTTTTTGAATATTAAATGCCTCCTCATGGCTAATTTTTAAATTTTCAGCAATAAATGTAGTCATTTTTTTATCAATCTGGCTAAAAATATTTTCTTCGGGAGGGTATAAAGTGTTATCAAGATCAAAGATCCATGTTTTAATAAATTGAAGGCTCATAAAATATCTTACCTTATTAAGGTCCCAGCACCATGGTCAGTGAATAATTCTAATAAGACTGCGTGCTTAACCCTTCCGTCAACAATGGCAGCAGCACCAACACCTTCTTTGACACTCTTAAGGCAGGTATTGATTTTAGGTATCATGCCGCCTGAAATTTCACCAGATTCAATCATTTTTTCTATTTTTTCTTCATTAACTTCTTCAATAAGATTTTGATTAGAATCGAGTACTCCTTTTACATCTGTTAAAATAAGTAAACGTTTTGATTTTAAGGACGATGCAATCGCACCAGCTGCTGTATCAGCATTAATATTATATGTCTTACCATCATTACTAATTCCTAATGGTGCAATGATTGGAATAAAATCATTAGAAATAAGTGTTTCAATTATTTCATTATTAATTTTTTTTGGAATACCTACAAAACCTAAATCAATAATTTTTTCTATATTTGACTCATTTAAACTTTTTTGTTTTGTAAGTTTTTCAGCAATAAGCATTGATCCGTCCTTACCCGATACGCCTACAGCTTTTCCTCCAGCAGAATTTATTTTTGATGCAATATCTTTATTTATTTTACCGGCTAGAACCATCTCGACCACTTCTAGGGTACTTTCATCAGTTATTCTCATTCCGGATTCAAATTTTGTTTTTATTCCTAACCTTTCAAGCATTGATCCAATTTGTGGTCCACCTCCATGAACAATTACTGGTTTTAAGCCGCTCTGTTTTAGAAAAACAATATCATTACAAAATGACTCAATGAGATCATTATCTGCCATGGCATTACCACCATATTTAATAACAATAATTGAACCATTATATTTTTGCATATAAGGTAAAGCCGCTGTTAGCATATCAGCATTGCTCAACCAGTCCTTAACAGCTCCTTCTTTTTTACTCATAATCAATCCCAATCAATCCCCTTTTTTCTTATAATACATTAAATATTATTTAATACATTATTACTATTCCACTATGGAAGATATTGTATTCCTTAGATCCTCTATCCCTCTCCCTTTATGTGAAGATGTTGAATGTATTTCAGGGTGGACAGCAATGAATTTTTGAATTGAATTCTTTGCTTTTAGCAATACATCCTCCTCATTTATGATTTTATCAATTTTAGTTAAAACTATCTGATAGGAAACGGCACATTCATCCAACATACTCATAATCTCTTTATCAGAGTCTTTTATATTATGTCTTGAATCAATTAACAGAAAAACTCTTCTCAGGTTTGATCTATTTTGTAAATAGAATTTTGATAGATTTGACCATTCTCTTATTTTTTTTTTAGAAGCTCTAGCAAATCCATAACCCGGCATATCAACAATGTTCATAACAGGTTTTTCAATGGCTACAGAAAAAAAATTTAACTCTTGCGTTCTTCCAGGTGTTTTAGATGTGTGTGCCAATTTCGATCTTTTTGTTACAGCATTTAATAGTGATGATTTTCCAACATTAGACCTTCCCAAAAAAGCTACTTCTGGAAGGTTGCTTATCTCTAAGCCATCAATATTCGCTACACCTTTTACAAAAGTACAGTTTTTAAAAAAATTATTTTTTTTATATGTTGCCATTAAATTATTCGCTTGAATTTTTTTTACCAAAATTTGCAAATAATGCTATTTCCATCCCCTGTTTTTTCATAATATATGCTTGCTGTAAGATTGATAATAAACCATTCCATGCCCAGTAAATAACTAGCCCTATTGGGAAATTAGCAGCAATAAAGATCATAAAAATTGGCATCCAAGTGAAAAGTGTTTTTTGAATTTGATCAGTAGGAGCTGGATTTAGTTTTGTTTGCAGTAAAAAGGTAAGTCCAAATAATAAGTGAAATATTCCAATCATTAAAATTTGAGGTGGTGTCCAATCAATTATTCCAAATAAATTAAATACCGATAATGGGTCAGGAGCAGATAAATCTCTAATCCATCCAAAGAAGGGTGCATGTCTCATTTCAATTGTTACAAGTAAAACATTATATAGCGCAAAGAATACTGGTATTTGAATGAATACAGGCAAACAACCTGACAGAGGTTTTAATTCTTCTTTTTTATAAAGGGTTTGCATTTCTTGAGCCATTTTTTGGCGATCATCACCATAAAGTTCCTTCATTTTTTGTATTTCTGGTTGAACTTTCCTCATTTTAGCCATTTGAACATAAGATCTATTAACGACAGGGAAGAAAACAAGTTTTATGAGAACGGTTAAAAGGAGAATAGCTACTCCAAAATTTCCTGTATATATGTATAAGAAATCTAGAATATAAAATAAGGGTTTGGAGATAAAATAAAACCATCCCCAGTCAATAATTAAATCAAATTTTGGGAGACCTTTTTTATCTGAATAATCCTGAATTATATCAACTTCTTTAGCTCCAATAAATATTAAGCCATCGGATGACAAAGTTGAACCTGGAGAAGCGCTTGTAGCTTCACCAGTGTAGCCAATTCTGTAAATATCGCCTTGATTTTGTTTTGATACTTTAAAGTGAGCTTTTTTTTCACCTTCATCAAGTGAACTTATTGCTGTTGCCCAATATTTATCTCTAATTCCTATCCAGCCATTTTTAAATTCTTTTCGAAAATCTTGCTCATAAATATCATCATAATCTTGTTCATCTAGTTTTTCGTCAAACCACCCAGTAGGGCCTTCATGAAGAAGACCAAGTGTTTGGCTACTTGGCAAATCTTTCCTAGACAATTTATTAAAGGGGAACAGTGTTATAAGTCCAAGAGTATTATTTTCAACTTCTTGGGTAAAAGTAAAAAGATAATTTTCATCTATAGAAAATCTTTGAATAAATTTTAATCCATTACCATTTTCCCATGAAATAACCACGGGTGTATTTGGTGAAAGTGTACTATTTTGTGATTCTAGTTTCCAAAGAGTATTTTCATCGGGTAATAAAAAATTTGCTCCTCTTGGTGCCAACCAACCTGACTCAACCCAATATGAATCCTTCTTAAATAATTGAACATAATCGCTATCAATGCTTGCAGTAGTATTAAATTTTTTTAAGTAAATTTCATTAATTTGAGCTCCACAAAGATCAATTGATCCCTCTAGTCTATCGTTATCGATAATTATCTTTTCAGACTCACAACTAACTACTTTAACAGGAATTATATTACTAACCTCTGGTATAGATGGATCATCTAATAATGTTTCCTGACTATTCTCTTGTTGATAGTTTGGTTGTTCGACAGGAAATAAAATTTGCCAGGTAAAGAGAATAATCATGGCTATAACAATTGCCATTATATACCTCGATGTATCATTCATTACTTAATCTCCCTAAAAGCTCTCTCTAAATCATTTAGAACAGTATTCCAAGAAACTTTATTTGTTTTAATTGTAGCTATTACTACATAGTCGTAACCACTTTTTCCATACTTTGGAAGAACTTCTTTAATCGCATGTCTTATTCTTCTTTTAGCTTTATTCCTCTTCACAGCATTACCAATTTTTTTTGAAGCTGTAACACCATATCTTGGATTTTTTTTATCGTCTCTTTTGACTTTTTGAAGAAACAGAGCTGAGGTTTTTATGTATTGTCCTTTTGAGGCCTTTACAAAATCTGAACGTTTAGTAATTTTATCTAAAATAAATCCTAGTTCTTTAAAGCCACTTTCATCTTGTTCAGATTTCATAAAATAATTAAGCAGATAGAGACTTTCTACCTTTAGCTCTTCTGTTAGATAAGACATTTCTGCCACCTACAGTTTGCAATCTTGAACGAAAACCATGACGTCTTTTTCTAACTAAGTTACTAGGCTGGAATGTTCTTTTCATAATTTGACCTTTATAATTTAAACTTACAGGGTTTATAAAACCAACATATTGTTAAGTCAAATTAAGTGATCAAATATATCATCTTTTTTCCTTATTGATATTTTCCATATTATCAATAGCTTTTGACATTTGTCTCTCTCTGGTTCCATATTCATCAATCTTATTTAGAATTTCCTCTGCTTTTTTTCTTAATTCATTTGTTGAATTGCTAAATTTTTCAAACTCTTTTTTAAGCTTTCCAAATTCATTCATAATTTCAGAGGCTCTTTCATTAAATGACTCAACTCTATAATTCATAGAAATACTCAGAAGGTAAGCTGCAAGTGAATTTGGACCTAGAATTAATACTCTGTAATCTCTGAATAATTCTTCTCTTATATCTAATGTATCAATCAATTGAATAAGAGCCTCACTAGGGATATACATAATTCCAAGATCTGAAGTTTTACCAGTTAGTAAGTACTTTGTTTTTATATCTTCCGCATCGCTCTTAACGTGCCTCTCAATATCTTTTTTTGATGATTTTACTTTTTCTTTATCACCTTTTGATGAGGCTTCTATATAATTGTCATATAGACCAGATGGAAATTTAGCATCAATTGGTTGTAGTAATCCCCCTGGAAGAATAATTACAAATTCAACTCTTTTACCGCTGCCCTCAATTATCTCTTCATTTTCTCTATATCTGTTTTCAGGGAAAATATCTTGTATGATAGCTTTTAATGACCACTCACCAAACTGTCCTGCTTTAGTTCCACCAGACAAGTAGTTACGTAATTTCTGAATTGGTTCTTGAAAGTTTTCAATAGAAATTCTTAAATCTGATAATGCTTTTTCTTGTCTATTAAGCGTTTCACTTTGAGTTTCTTGATTTTTTTCAAAGTCTGTAAAAATATTTTTATTATCATTTGTTTGTTTATTTTGTTTATTAATATTAAAAAATATTAAAGCCATCACAACTAGCAAAGTAATTAATAGTATTAAAATTAAATAATCCATATTTACCTTTATAATATTTTAAATGGCGCGCCGGGGAAGATTCGAACTCCCGACCCCTTGATTCGTAGTCAAGTACTCTATCCAGCTGAGCTACCGGCGCAATACAAATATTATAAACTAAAAATTGGAAAGAAAGAATTAATCATATTTTTCTTTCCAAGAGGTCATATCCCCTAAGCTTTCTGCTTCGTAAACTCCTCTTGCTATAGACCTTGAGCATACTCTAGCTCCTAACTCTCCAATTATATTTATATCGTTCAGGGTTAATTCTTTTGTCAATGTACCAGTGCTTAATACAAAAATTACATCACCGTCAACAGGTGAATGAATTGGTCTGATTGCACGTGACATTCCTGAATGAGACATAATAGCAATTCTTTTTGCACCTTTTGAGTCCAGTTTTGCATTGGTTGCAATAACGCCTATTGTTGTATTCTGCTTAGGCATAGATCTAGATGCTGAAGTTCCTCCAAGGATGTTTAATGAGGCTTTATTAGGAGGACCTTTTGCTCCAAACTCTTGATTACTCTCATCGGTTGCAGCCCAAAATTGACCAGTTTTATCATCAACAACTGAACCATAACTATTTACAGCAAACAAGCCTCCAACCTGTAATCCTTCCTCTGTAATATATGATGCGCTTCCAAGCCCTCCCTTCAATGAGCCAGCCATTGCGCCATAACCAGCGCCGCTATTACCAAGAATAATATCTTCAGATAAGTTTTTTATAGCTTCTTGTCCGAGGTCATAATAAGGAGGATTATCTTTCCATTCTTTATCACCGCCATTTGCAAGGTCATAAAGAATTGCACCTGGTATCATGGGAACATGTTTTGATTTTTTAGATGGTTTATATCCTCTTCCTTGTGAACCAATATAATTTCCTACGCTGCTTGCAGCCTCTAACCCCCATGTTGATCCACCTGAAAGTACTATTGAGTCAACAGTATCAACTAAATTGTAGGGGTTTAATGCCCCAACTTCTCTTGTACCAGGAGCACCTCCTCTAACATCTGCTGATGCAATACTACCTTCAATAGGAGTAATAACTGTGCACCCAGTAAAAACTCTCTCATCATGAGAGTTTCCAACTAGAACACCATCAACATCTGTAATTAGATTTTTTTTTCCTGTACTAATCATTATAAGGAAACTAAACAAAGCTTATAAAATTGTATAGTATGAAAAATTAATTGCTTTGGAGATTTTATGAAATTTTTTGTTTTTATAATTCTATACTTAACCTCTCTTACATCTATTTATGCAGAAAGTACCTCTCCATCTAAGGGAATAATAGCAACATCAAATCCCCATGCATCTAAAGCAGCAAAAGATATTATCGATAAAGGTGGAAATGCAATTGACGCTTCGGTCGCAGTTCAATTAGTTCTTACTCTTACTGAACCTCAGGCTACAGGAATTGGTGGAGGTGCCTTTATGCTTTATTGGGATGAGAGTACATCAAAGTTATATTCGGTAGACGGTAGAGAGAAGGCTCCATCGAAAGTAAATGAGAGTTTATTTTTAGATAAGAATGGTAATAAAAAAAGATTTTATCCTGATGCCGTTGTTGGCTCTCAGTCTGTAGGTGTTCCAGGTGTTATAAAACTTCTAGAGGAGACTCATAAAAAATTTGGTAAATTGCCATGGGAAGATCTTTTTGAATATGCAATTAATTTATCTGAAAATGGATTTTCTGTTTCACCAGCGTTAAATTCAATTTTAGGTTATCTTAAACCCCTAAAAGAAATAGAGCCAGCAGCCTCCTTTTATTTTATTGAGGGCCCTAAAGGTATAAAGAAACCTGTTCCTGTTGGTCATATATTAAAAAATATAGAGTACTCAAAAACACTAAAAAGATTAGCAAAATATGGTTCTGATGATTTCTATAAAGGAGAAACTGCAAAATTAATTATTGATACACTAAAGAATGATAATGAAGCCGCAAAAATGTCTTTTGAAGATTTAAAAAATTATCAAATTGTATGGAGAGAGCCCCTATGTAGAAAATATAGATCATATAATGTTTGTGCCATGGGTCCCCCATCATCTGGCGGATTGACAATGTTGATGATGCTTAAAATTTTTGAAAGTTTTGATATTAAATCAATGGGACCTAACTCTATTGAAATGGTCCATCTCTTTTCCGAGGTTAATAGAATTGCTTATGCTGATAGAGCTTATTATATGGCTGACTCTGATTTCATTGATGTACCAGTTGAAGGCTTGCTAAATAATTCTTATTTAGAGGAAAGAAAAAAAATCATTAGTTCAAGAAGCTACATTAAAAATATTACACACGGTTATCCAAAAGGTGCAGAGGAATTTGAAAAAAATATCGATATTTCAAAACCCTCAACAAGTCATTTTGTTATAGTTGACAAAGATGGTAATGCAGTTTCTATGACCTCGACAGTTGAGGGCCCTTTTGGGAGCCACTTGATGGCGGGGGGTTTTATGCTTAATAATGAACTAACTGATTTTTCTATGTTACCTGAACTAAATGGTAGAAAGATAGCTAATAGGGTTCAGCCAAACAAAAGACCAATGTCTTCTATGACTCCAACAATTATTTTTAAGGATAAAAATTTATTTGCCCTTACAGGATCTCCAGGGGGAACAAGTATAATTAATTATGTAACTAAATCAGTTTTAGGTCTTATTGACTGGGGTTTAGATCCATCCGAAGTTACTGAATTGCCTCACTATATGAATAGAGGTAATTATACAGAATTGGAGAAAAATACAGTTCTTGAGAATTTAGCTACTGAATTAGAATCCTTAGGTCATCCAATTAAAATTCAAAATAAAAGAAGTGGTCTTCATATCGCATTAAAAAAAGGTAATGGGTATATAGGATCGGCTGACCCAAGAAGAGAGGGTTTAGTTATCCCAGTTAACTAATCATATGGTTTTTCAATGAATCAAAATTTATATGAAATTTTATATAAAAATTTTAAATCAGATCTAGACAAAACCTGCTTAGAAATTCCAAATTATAAAAAAATATCCTTTAGGGATTTAGATATTCTGTCAGCACACTTTGCTTCATTCTTGAATAGTTTGGGATTAAAAAAAGGTGATAGAATGATTTGTCAAATTGATAAATCCTTATCAGCGATTGGATTATATTTAGGTTGTTTAAGAACTGGAGTGATATATACACCTCTTAATACATCTTACACCAAGAATGAGGTAGAATATTTTATAAACAATATTGAACCCAAGTTATTTGTTTGTAGGCCAGAGTCAAAAGATATCATTGAAAATATTTGTTCACAATTAGACGTACCTTCATTTATAGCTATTGGAACTAAAGAAAAGGATCCTGTGCTTAATGAAATTTTATCGACAAAACCTTTAAATATTTTTGAGAATTGTAGCGATCAAGATATTGCTGCAATTTTATTTACATCTGGTACGACGGGTAAATCAAAAGGGGCTATGATTACTCATGCTAATCTATCATCTAACGCACTGGCTTTGAGAGAAATATGGGGGTTTACTAGTGAAGATGTTTTATTACACGCTTTACCAATTTTTCATGTTCATGGATTATTTGTTGCTTTAAATACAGCTTTATTAAGTGCCTCAAAAATAATTTTTTTGGAAAAATTTAATATCGAAGATGTTGTAAGAAATCTTTCTAAGTCAACTGTTATGATGGGTGTCCCAACCTACTATAATAGATTGGTTAATGAAGTAGAATTTAAGAGTGATTCCTATAACAAAATGCGTTTATTTATTTCTGGATCTGCACCATTAACTGAAAAAACTTTTAATGAATTTAAAGAAAAAACAAATCATTCGATTCTAGAAAGATACGGAATGACTGAGACAGGAATGATTACTTCTAACCCTCTTCATGGAAATAGATTAGAGGGAACAGTTGGCTTTCCTCTTCCTAAAGTTTCAATTAGAGCTATGAAAGACGGAAAGATTTTAGCTGATAATGAGAAAGGTGTAATTGAGGTAAAAGGGCCTAACGTCTTTAGGGGTTATTGGAGAATGGAAGAGAAAACCAAGGAGGAATTTACTGAGGATGGCTTTTTTATAACAGGTGATATTGGTCAGATTGATAAAAATGGACGACTCACTTTATCTGGAAGGTCAAGTGATATGATTATCTCAGGAGGGTACAATGTATATCCAAAAGAAATTGAAATAATTTTAAATACTATTAAAGGAATAAGAGAGAGCGCAATAATTGGTGTTAAGCATTCAGATTTGGGCGAATCTCCTATAGCAATTTTAGTTTCAGAGAGCGAAGATAACAAAATTTCTGATAAGGAAATTATTGAAATATTAAATGAAAAAATTGCCAAATATAAAATACCGAAATTATTTATTTGGATTAATGAATTACCTCTTAACGCTATGGGGAAAGTACAAAAGAAAAATTTACGTATTAAATATGAAAAAATTTTATTATGATTAGGTTTT
>CEPL01022237.1_pt1 | contig 40969 bp, 39 predicted proteins | sample 530541 | NCBI WGS metagenome assembly CEPL01 (sample SAMEA2620339, study PRJEB7988) | marine metagenome | biome: marine biome (ENVO:00000447); feature: surface water layer (ENVO:00002042); material: "saline water (ENVO:00002010), including plankton (ENVO:xxxxxxxx)" | depth 5 m
AATTTTAATGATCAAAGCGATATAACTGTCTTAGGTTTTGAAACAAGCGATCCAGGCAGATATGGAAGACTTTTAGTCAGTAATGGTAAGTTATTAAAAATTGTCGAAGCATTGGACGCCAATGAAGAAGAAAAAAAGATAACATTATGTAACGGTGGAATAATGATTATAAAGGCTAATAAATTGAAAGAAAATTTAAGCCTTATAAAAAATAATAATGTAAAAAAAGAATATATTCTCTCTGATTTAATTGAGATAAATAATAATGATGGTGGTCGATCCTCATTCTTAGAGTGTGATTATGAGGAAACCATAGGCGTCGATAGTAAAAAGGGTTTAAGCAAAGCCGAAAAGATCTATCAAAATAGACTTAGAGATAGCTTTATGGAGTCTGGTACTACAATTCTAGACCCTGAAACAGTTTTTTTCTCTCATGATACCAAGATAGGAAAAGATGTTGAAATAGAGGCTAATGTTGTTTTTGGAGAAAATGTGACAATTAAAGATAACGTTGTAATTAAATCATTTTGTTCTATTGAAAATTCTATAATTAACAATGGTTCATCAATAGGACCTTTTGCGAGATTAAGAAATAATGTCGATGTTGGTAAAGACTCAAGAATAGGCAATTTTGTAGAGATTAAAAATTCTAGTTTAGAAAATGATGTTAAAATTAGCCATTTATCATACATTGGCGATGCTGAAATTCAAGACTCCGCAAATATTGGAGCTGGAACAATAACTTGTAATTATGACGGAGTTAATAAACACAAAACAACTATTGGAAAAAGATCTTTTATAGGCTCAAATACTTCATTAATTGCACCTATAAATATTGGAAATGATGCAAGTATCGCTGCTGGATCATCAATTTCTAAGGATGTTGACTCTAATGCCCTTGCCATAACAAGAGCACCTATAAGATTTATAACTAACTGGTCTAAAAAATTTAAAAAAAGATAATAAAGAGGAAGAAAAATGTGTGGAATAATTGGTTTAGTGAGTGAAAAAGAGGTTTCTTCTACTTTATTAGAAGGGCTTAAAAGGCTTGAATATAGGGGTTATGACTCTTCAGGTATAGCAACAATTAGTGACGAAAAGATTGAAAGAGTTAGGTCAAAAGGTAATTTAAGTTTTCTAGAAGAAAAATTATTAAATACTTCTTTACCTGGCAATGTAGGTATAGGTCATACTCGTTGGGCAACTCATGGTACACCAGAAGAAAAAAATGCTCATCCACATATTACCGATAAAGTTGCTGTAGTTCATAATGGTATTATAGAAAATAATAATCAGCTTAGAAATCAGTTAATTGAGACGGGTGTTAAATTTTCTAGTGATACTGACACCGAGGTTGTTTGTCATATTATAACTTCATATATCAATTCAGGATTAAATGCTTATGAAGCCATAAGGGCAACTATGGATGATATAAAAGGTTCTTATGCTTTTGGTGTTTTAATTACAAGTGAACCTGATAAATTATTTGCTGTTAGGGGAGGTAGCCCTCTTGCGATTGGTTCAACTGAAGGGGAAAATTATATTGGATCAGATACATATTCTTTGAGTGCATATTCTGACAATATTACCTATTTAAAAGATGGCGATATAGCCGTAATTAAAAATAAATCCTATGAAATATTCGATCAGTTTAATGTGTTAGTTGAGAGAAAAAAGCAGAGTATTATTGAAAGTGTTTCTCTATCTGAAAAAGGAATTTTCAAACACTTTATGTCTAAAGAAATTCACGAGCAGCCTGAGGTAATAGCAAAATCTCTATCAAATTATATAGATATGGATAACGGTGTTCTGAATTTTCCTGATTTACCTTATGACCTATCTGCAATTAGTAATGTTACTTTAGTTGCTTGCGGCAGTTCCTATTATGCAGGTTTAATTGCTAGGGATTGGTTTGAAAAATTTACAAACATTAAGGTTAATGTTGAAATAGCCTCAGAGTTTAGATACAGGGAACCTCCTATGGATATTAACGGGTTAACTATTTTTATATCTCAATCTGGTGAAACGGCTGATACACTTGCAGCTTTAAAACATTGTAAATCTCTTGGACAGAAGACTATTTCAATTGTCAATGTTGGCGATTCATCAATGTGCAGAGACTCAGATGCATCTTTAAAAATTTATGCTGGTCCGGAAATTGGAGTTGCATCAACCAAAGCCTTTACCTGTCAATTAGTTGTCTTAGCATGTCTGGCTATTAAAATAGGTACTTCAAATGGATCATTAACTAACGACCTTGAAAAAGAATATGTAAAATCACTTTTATCGATTCCTAGATTAATTTCTAATACTTTAGATAAAGAGGAAGAAATTGTTGATCTTGCACATGATCTTTCTAATATTTCAACAACATTATATCTTGGAAGAGGGCAAATGTACCCTGTTGCCATGGAGGGTGCGCTAAAGCTTAAGGAAATTTCTTATGTTCACGCAGAAGGTTATCCAGCTGGTGAAATGAAACATGGCCCTATAGCTCTATTAGAGAAAGATTTACCAGTTTTTATAATGTCACCAAGCAATAATTTGTATGAAAAGACTGTTTCAAATCTTAATGAAGTTATTGCTAGAGATGCTTCGGTAATTCTTCTTACTGATCAAGAAGGTTTAGATAATATTGGCCATTTAAAAAATAAAATTAAAACATTTATACTTGATGAAACTGATATTATTTCAGCTCCATTTGTCTACACATTACCTAATCAATTGATTGCTTATCACATAGCATTATTAAAGGGTACAGATGTTGATCAGCCAAGGAATTTAGCTAAATCTGTAACCGTGGAATAACGTCCAATGACCGTCATCGGATTTTATAATGTCTGAGTTTAGATTTGGTCAACCTGACCAACACGAAGTTGGTTCAATATTTGAATCAAGGAAAGCATTAAGTGACTCGGGAATTCATGGTCCTCCAATGCATGGAATTTGGGGGCGTCAAAGAGAAGGTGCTTGCTCTATCGTTATGTCAGGGGGATATGAGGATGATATCGATGAATTAGATTATATCCTTTACACAGGGCATGGAGGACAAGATGTTCCTGGGGGCAAGCAGATAAAAGACCAAGAGTTCGTTGAAGGGAATCTTGCACTTAAATTAAGTTTTGAAAATAAATTACCAGTTCGAGTAACTAGGGGTTTTCAGATATCAAATGGTCCACAAACCGGATATCGGTACGATGGAATCTATTACATCAATCACATCGAGAGGGTAATTGGGAAAAGTGGATACTTCGTTTGCAGATTTCATTTGCAAAGTGAAAAATCAATCGAGAATCTAGAAAAAACATTAGCAGATAAACTTAAATCAAACTATCGAAGGACTACTAGGAAGAAGATATCTGTAAGCAAAGTAGATAGAAATCCACTGCTGCCCGATAAAATAAAGGAACTTTATGGGTTCCGCTGCCAAGTTTGTGATTGTCGTTTAGAAAAACCTGGGGGTGCAATTGCAGTAGGTGCACATATTCGCGCACTTGGTAGACCGCATGATGGACCTGACGACATAAGCAACATAATTTGTCTCTGCCCTAACCATCATGCCCAATTTGACGCTTTTTCATTTTACATTGATGCGGACACTCTCGAGATAAAAGGTCTGGCAGGATTTGAGGGAAAGAGACTTAATCTCTCAAAGAAACACAAAATTAATATTGAGTTTTTTCAATATCATAAGCAACTATATGAAAAGGCGAAACATCTATAACGATCTTTGGAACAAAGTCCGTTACTATGGAGTGGTTTAAAACAGTAAAGTAGATTCTGCTTTAAAATTTTTTAAAAATTAATAATTTATATCTTAGGGAAAAAATGAAAAAAATATTATTTGGATTAATTTTGTCTTTTCTATTTTATAACTATGGAAATTCAAATGAAATCGACATTGAGCAAATTAGAGAAAAACATAACAGCTATTATAAATACCTATTTAATGATGACTTTGATAATTTGGCAAAATTATTTTCTTTCCCCTCTTCATTTAAAGGCTTCGTAGAAAATATACAAATTGCAAATAATGAAAATGATATAAAAGAAATATATGGAAATTTAATTAATGCGGCTCCACAATCAAAGTTTGCAAAAAGTGGAAGAAATTATTCCGAAATTAAAACTTCTTTGAACAATAAAGAAATTATTAAAATGAGAGATGATACCTATATTTTAATAGTTACTTATACTCAAAAAGATAAAAAAAATAATTCACTCATTTTTTCAGGAAAAGCAAGTTATTTGTTTACTAAACAAAATGATAATTGGTTTTTATCAGGAGTTTTTTAATTTTCATAAATTGTGTTGTGTGTATTATGAACGCGAACAAATGTTGTACATTTTGAAAGAGTTTTTAATCTATTTGCTCCCACATATGTACACGCAGATCTTATTCCACTTAATATATCTTTGATTGTATCATCAACTTTTCCTCGGTATGGAATTTCAACAGTTTTTCCTTCAGCACCACGATAGTTATTATGATTTCCATGCCTATCCATTGCTGACTCGGAGGCCATTCCATAAAACTTCATAACACCATTTTCCACTTCACCGTCACACTCATCATGTCCTGCTAAAATTCCTCCAATCATCACAAAATCTGCCCCACCAGCAAAAGCCTTAACAATATCTCCAGAGTTTGTACAGCCTCCATCGGCTATTATATGTGCATCAAGTCCATGGGCTGCATCAGCGCATTCTATAACAGCACTAAGTTGAGGATAGCCGATGCCTGTTTTTATTCTAGTAGTACAAACAGATCCTGGTCCTATTCCAACTTTAACGATATCAGCACCAGCAAGTATTAATTCTTGGGTCATATCAGCAGTTACAACATTACCTGCAGCAATTGTAGCTTCTGGACATTTGTCTCTTAATTTTTTTACAGCATCAACAAAACGAATGGTATATCCATTTGCTACATCAAGGCCTATGAAACCTTTTTTAATTTTTGATAAATGCTTAATGTCATCAATTCCCCCAAACCAACAAATATTTTCTAGTCCACCTTTAAATTTTGATACATCCTTTTTTAGATAATGTTTTGCAGGGCAAGTAATCATATTATTTTTGGACAAGACTTTATGCATACCAGGTGTTCCAACAGTATCCATATTAGCGGACATAATTGGTATGCCCGTCCACTTTTTTTTACTCCAAAGAAACTTATGTGTTCTTCCTAGATAAACTTCTCCCCTTGAGTTCATAGTCGACCTTTTTGGTCTTATTAGAACATCTGAATAATCTATTTTTATGTCTTCATTTATTAGCATTTATAATTCAGGATTTATTTAGTATTGTAATAATTTATCTTATCCAATTTATTTTAAATATTACAAGTTTTAAATATTTTAATTAATAGAATAACGAGCAACAGTTTTAAACAGCCTTGTAACCGTAAAGTGATTTTAAATACCTAAAACTTCATTTAATTTTCTAATTTTGTAATTATTTCTATTTTGGCATGAAAAATGTCTGTAATTTATCATGTATGATGAGATGTTAAATAAAAATCGAGAAGCTTCAAATAAATTATATAAAAAATTATATTCATGGCTTCATGATCAAAATTCATCAACACTATTAAATCAATCAATTAAGGCCGAAGAATTATTTAGAAAGGTCGGCATAACTTTTAATGTTTATGGAAATGATAAGGCAGAGGAAAGATTAATACCTTTTGATTTAATACCAAGAATAATTGAAAAAAAAGAATGGGAATTTGTAAAAAAAGGAATTATTCAGAGATTGAAAGCATTAAACCTATTTTTGAAGGATATTTATTTTGATCAAAAAATATTAAAAGATGGAATAATACCGAGTAAATTAATTAATAATAATTCTGCATTTAAGCCTCAAATGTGTGGTTTTAAACCCCCTGGCGGCATTTATATTCATGTTTCAGGTGTTGATTTAATAAGAACCTCAAAAAAAAATTTTTATGTTTTAGAGGATAACCTCAGAGTTCCTTCTGGCTCATCTTACATGATTGAAAATAGGTCAACTATGATGCATATGTTTCCAGAGTTATTTACGAGATATAATGTTAAAAATGTTTATGACTATCCAGATCTTTTATTTAAATCACTAATAAAATGTTATGGCAGTCACTCAGGTACACCAAATTTAGCTGTCTTAACACCTGGCATATATAATTCTGCTTATTTTGAACATAGCTTTCTTGCTGATGAAATGGGTGTAAATTTACTAGAATGGAGAGATTTAATTATTGATAATAATAAAATTGTTATTAAAACAACAAAAGGCAAAGAAATTATTGATATACTCTATAGACGTATAGACGATGATTATTTGGACCCTCTAACATTTAATCCAGACAGTTTAATTGGATTACCTGGTTTATTTGATGTTTATCGGTCAGGTAATATAATGCTTGCAAATGCTCCAGGTACAGGAATTGCAGATGATAAAGCTGTTTATTCATATATTCCTGAAATAATCAAATTTTATCTCTCTGAAGAGCCAATTTTAAAAAATGTAAAAACATGGAGGTGCTCTGAAGAAAATTCACTTAAATATGTTCTTGATAATTTAGAAAAATTAGTTGTTAAGGAAGTTCACGGATCTGGTGGTTATGGAATGTTAATCGGTCCAACTAGTAGTAAAAGTGAAATTAATAAATTTAGAAAGAAATTAATCTCAAGACCCAATGATTATATTGCACAGCCTACAATAGCATTATCAACTGTACCAATTTTAACAGAAAAAGGTCTTTCACCAAGACATGTTGATTTAAGACCTTTTGCCTTAATGTCACCCAATGAAATTCATGTCACCAATGGAGGCTTAACAAGAGTAGCTCTAAAAAAGGACTCATTATTAGTAAATTCAAGTCAGGGTGGTGGAACAAAAGATACTTGGGTAATTGATTAATCATGCTGGGACGATATGCAGATAATTTATACTGGATGGCAAGGTATTTAGAAAGAGCTGAAAATACTGCTAGAAAAATACAAGCTGGTCTTCATTATTCAGTCACCTCTAGAGAAGAAAATAATGATCTTGTAAAGTTTCTAGTTGAAGAACATGATAAAGTTATTTTTAAAAAAAAATATAATGATTTTTCGTTAGATAATGTATTAAAATTTTTAATAAATGATGAGGATAACGAAAATAATATTAAAAATCTTTTACAAAAAGCACGTACAAATGGAAAAATAGTTAGAACCGCTTTAACAAGAGAGGTTTCTAATTCTTTAAATCAATCTTGGAACTCCACCCAAAAAATTTTAGATAAGCCCATAAAAATAAATAACTTACCCGATATTATTGAGAAAATTTTAAATACTGGAACTGTTTTTAGAGGCTCTGTTTATGGAACCATGTTAAGAAATGACACGTTCCATTTTATTAGAATTGGTACGTTTATAGAGAGATCTAATAATACCGCTCTAATCTTAAATACAAAATACTATCGAATATTATTAAGAAAAACGGTTTTGGTGAGTAAAATAGATTATAATAGATGGGAAATATTATTGAGATCACTATCTGCCTGGAGGTCTTTTAATTGGTTAAGTGGAGAATATTTAGATCCTGCTGCGATTACTAATTTTTTAATTTTTGATGAGAGAATGCCCAGATCTTTGTCTTTTTGTAATAGGGAAATATTATCTAATTTGGGTTATCTTCAGCAAACATATGAAAAAAAATATCAATCATTTAATATAGCAAAGAATACTCAAAAAAGTCTCACAAGTGGAATTATTAGAACTGCTCATAATAAAAAACTTTATAATTTTATTAAAGAGTACACACAAAAAAATGAAAAGTTGCACTCTACGATCACAAAAGAATTTAATCTGGTATAGGAAATGATTTTTAATATTAAACACAAAACTGTATTTAGCTATAATAGCGCTCCTTTATCAGCTATTCAAAAATTAAGGATTACTCCTATTGATAATGGTAATCAGAAAATATTAAACTGGAATATTGACGTAATAGGCTGTTCAATTGAATTAGAGACTAATGACTTTCAGGGTAATAAAATTCATTTATGTAAAACAGTTAATGACTCTAAACAAATAGAAATTACAAGCTACGGTAAATTAGAAATATTCGATACAAATGGTATTACGGGTCCACACAAAGGCAATGTTCCAATTGATCTTTTTAAGTTTTCCTCTTCTTATTATACTAATGTAGGTTCTAAAATTAAAAAGCTAGCATCTGATCTTCTTAGGGATATTGCTGGAAAAAATTTTTCAGATATTGAGTTATTAAATATTTTATCAAATAAAATATTGCAAAAAGTTAAATATTTAAAAGGAAAAACCAATATAAGAACCACTGCTGAAGAATCCTTAGGGTTAGGTTATGGTGTTTGCCAAGATCACGTGCATATTTTCTTGGCAACTACTAGATTGCTGGGATTTCCCTCAAGATATGTAAGTGGTTATTTAATGCTAAATAATACTAGAATACAAGATGCAAGCCATGCATGGGCAGAGGTTTTTATTGAAAACTTAGGTTGGGTAGGTTTCGATATTTCTAATGGCATTTCACCTGACGATAAGTATGTAAAATTAGCTGTCGGTTTTGATTATTTAGACGTAATTCCAATTTCAGGTATTAGAGTTGGTGATTCAGATGAAGAAATTAAAACGAAAATTCTTATTGAGAGCAAACAATAAATAATTTGCAAATAATAGTATTTTAAATATTCACAAAATATTAATCATGTTTTTCTGTTAAAATTTTATATTTAGCTCTATTTTATAAACATGGAAAGAATTGTAATTAGTGGTACCGGGGTTTTTACTCCAGAGGAGTCTATAACTAATGAAGAATTAGTTGAAGCTTACAATAAGTATGCTGAAAATTATAATTTAACTAATAAAAATAAAATAGAACATGGAGAGCTAGTTGCTTTGGAATTATCAAACGAAGAATTTATTTTTAATGCTTCAGGTATTAAAAATAGATATGTAATGGATAAAAAAGGTATACTTGATCCAGAAATAATGCATCCCATTTTAGAAAAAAGAAGTAATGATCAACCATCAATTCTTGCTGAGATGTCAATCAAAGCTGCTAGAAAAGCACTTGATAAAGCAGGTAAAAACCCAAAAGATGTTGATGCAGTTATAACTGCTTGTTCAAATCTTGAAAGGGCTTATCCCGCTATATCAATTGAGGTTCAAGAGCTATTGGGTATTAAAGGATTTGCCTTCGATATGAATGTTGCTTGTTCTTCAGCTACATTTGCTATTCAGGCCGCAGCAGATATGATCCGGTCAGGAAGTGCCAAAACTATTTTAATAGTTGATCCTGAAATTTGTTCAGGGCACTTAGATTTTAAGGATCGTGATTGTCATTTTATTTTTGGAGATGTTTGCACCGCTATGATACTTGAAAGAAAAGACTTATCTCAATCGAACAATTGTTTTGAAATACTTTCAACAAAATGTATTACTCAATTTTCAAATAATATAAGAAATAATTTTGGATTTTTAAATAATGCAAAAAAATCCTCACCGTTAGATAGAGATCTCCTTTTTATGCAGCAAGGTAGAAAGGTTTTTAAAGAGGTTGTTCCAATGGTTAGCCAATTAATCATTGATCACCTTAGCGATGAGAAAATTAAAACCAATGAAATAAAAAGACTTTGGCTTCATCAAGCTAATAAAAGTATGAATGATTTCATTGGAAAAAAAGTTTTAGGAAGAGTGCCTGAAAATCATGAGCAACCAAATATATTGCAAGATTATGCAAATACTTCTTCAGCTGGCTCAATAATTGCTTTTTCATTATTTAGTGATGATATGAGTAATGATGATATTGGCGTATTGTGTTCTTTTGGCGCTGGATATTCTGCTGGTAGTGTTATCCTTAAGAAATTATCTTAATGAAGTTTTTTTTTAAATCTATTAGCTATATTGTATTAATTTTATTTATTGTTACAGCACTTTTTCTTTTCAATTTATTTACTAAGCCATTTTCAATTGATCATTATTTAAATAAAGAGTTAACAATTGAAATCTTAGAATCCCCGGAATATATGACTTATTTAGGAATTTTCGACAAGTTTAATTTTATTTTTAAACACAATGAAAAATTAACAATTCCATCTGAAAAAAATCAAAGAAAAATATATTTAAAAAAATTAAATCGTCTTGATTTGTTAAAAAAGTATAATCCAGAAAATTTAAGCGATATTCAAAAAACGTCGCAAAAGATAGCTATTTTTGATACTGAAAATGATATTAATCAGTTTGAAAATTTTCGATATCATTCCTATTTGTTCAATCAAATCAGTGGAAATCACCTTAATCTTATAGAATTTATGACTGATACTCATCCTATTAAGAGCCATAGTGATGCCCTCAGCTATATCAAAAGAGTTCAATTATTTAATGATGTTTTAGAAGCAAATTTAGAATACTTAGAGAAGCAAAAAAAATTAGGAATATATCCTCCTAAATTTGTTTTCGATCATGTTATTACCCAACTTAATGAATTAATTTCTTTTAATGAAGATAATAATCCATTGATCAATATTTTTGTTAAGAAACTAAGTGATATAGGTATTGATGGATCGAAAATTAATAATTTAAAACACCAATTAAATTCTGTTATTCAATCGGATGTTAATCCAGGATTTTTATCAATCTTAAATTTTATGAACGATAATTATAGTAATGCCAATGTTCATCATGGTGTTTGGTCATTACCAAATGGTGACGAATTTTATAAGTTAAAAATTAGATCTTTCACTACTACCGATTATTCTCCGGAACAAATCCATCAAATTGGTCTTGCTGAAGTTGATAGAATATCAAAAAGAATGAAAGAAATTTTCATTCAGCTTGGGTATGAGATTAATAAAAGTATTGGCGAAATGATGAATGACCTAAATGAAGATCCAAATTTTCTCTACGATGATACACCTGAAAGAAAATTAATTGTTATTTCCGATTATAATAAAATGCTTATTCAAGCAGAAAAAGATGCTAAACCTTATTTTGAGAGATTGCCCAAAAGCAAAGTTGAAATAAAAGCTGTACCTGAATATTCAGAGCAAACAGCTGCAGGCGGATATTACCAAGCACCTAGTTTAGATGGATCAAGACCAGGAGTATTCTATGCTAATTTATATGATATTAAACAGACACCAACATTTGGAATGCGTACGTTAACTTTTCATGAGACAATTCCAGGACACCATCTTCAAATTGCACTAAATCAAGAAAATGATCAGTTAACTTTATACAGAAAGCTAGGCTACAGAACATCAGCCTATACTGAAGGTTGGGCTCTTTATGCAGAGCAACTTGCTGTTGAGATTGGAATGACGAAAGATTTATATGACGAGTTAGGTGTTTTGCAGAGTGAAATGTTCAGAGCAAATAGACTTGTTGTTGATACGGGTATCCATTTTAAAAAATGGTCTAGAGAAAAGGCCATGGATTATATGAAAAAGACTACAGGTATGTCAGATACTCAAGTTAGAGTGGAAATTGAGAGGTACATTGTATGGCCTGGTCAGGCACTAAGTTATAAGATTGGGATGTTAAAAATTTTAGAACTTAGAGAAAAGGCAAAAGAGAAAATGGGGCAAAATTTTAATATTAAATCTTTTCATTCTATAATTCTTGATCAAGGTATAGTTCCTCTATTTATTTTGGAAGAAATAGTAAATGAATGGATCGATGATAATTCATAAATTTTGATTTAATTTATAATTGATAAATAATTGATTTAAATAAATATCGAGTTATTATCAATTATGGATTTAAAATTTACAAAAATAATTAAAGGTCTTCATTGGACAACTGTGTCTAGCGAGAGAGTTCTTTTGGCTATAATAGGTATAGCTACATGTCTTGCAGCAGCTCAATATCTTTTTTCAATGTTTATTGCTAGAGAAATTACATTAGCTGATCTTTTTCTTTTATTTATTTATGCAGAAATTATTGGAATGGTAGGCGTCTTTTATAGTACGAATAGAATTCCTGTAACTCTTCCAATTATTATTGCTATTACGGCTCTCTGTCGTTTAATTATTATGCAAGGTAAAGACACGGATGCTTTAATGCTAGTGGGAGAGGCTTCTGCAATACTAATTTTATCAATCTCAGCATATATTATGAGTTTAAAAGATAAACTAAGTATTGAAAAAAATAAAACCAGTACTAAAGAAGATAATATATAAAAACAATTAATAATGTCTTTTTACGAAAAATACATTTTACCAAGAATTTTAAATTGTGCTTGTGCATCTGAGCCAATAACTTATCAAAGAAAAAAAGTTGTTCCATTAGCCGAAGGTAAGATTCTTGAGGTAGGTATTGGATCTGGATTAAATTTACCTTTTTATGATAAATCTAAAATCGAAGAAATATGGGGTATTGATCCATCAGAAGAATTAAATGCTATGGCAAAAAAAGTTGCTATTGAAGAGTGTATGAATGTTAATTTTATTACTTCAAGTGCAGAGGATATACCATTTCCTAATGATTATTTTGATACAGTTTTAATAACATATACAATGTGTACAATCCCAAGCGTTCTTCAAGCAAATAAAGAAATAAAAAGGGTTTTAAAAAGTAGTGGTAAAATGATTTTTTGTGAACATGGTGTTTCACCTGATGAAAATATAAAGAAATGGCAGAAAAGACTGAATTCTATTTGGGGTAAAATAGCTGGTGGTTGTAATATAAATAGAAATATCCCAATGTTGATTAAAGATTCAGGTTTTAAAATTGAAGAAATGGATGAAATGTATTTACCTAAAACACCAAAAATAGCGGGTTATAATTATTGGGGATATGCAAGAGCTCAGTAATTTTTGTTATAAATAAAATGGATAAAATTATTAACAATTTAAATCTTATGAGCGAAGAGGAGTTACTTGACCCTTCTATTTCAGCAGAAAAACTTTTAAATGGTCACAGAGCTTATTATTATGATTTGTTTGATCCTCCTTTTTATATTTTATCTAGATATAATGATATTGATAAAGCACTAAGAGATCCAGAAACTTTCCTGGAAGGGTATGGAAATGGACCTAATTTTATAAACTCGAATGGTATTGTTTCCGATGGAGATCATCATACCTTTATAAGGCGAATAGTTCAGCCAAATTTCCTAATGGGATCAATTAAAAATTTAGAGAGAAGACTTGAAGAAATTACTGATGATTTATTAGACGATATAAATAATAAAGAAGTATGGGATATTCATGATGATTTATCTTTTCCATTACCAGTTATTATAATTTGTGAAATTTTAGGAATACCAACTGATGATATAAAAAGGTTTAAAGGTTGGGCTGATGCTGCCGTTGCTCAGATGTGCAGTGAGGAGCCTGAGACATTTCAAAAAGAACTTGATAAAATGGATGATTATTTTTTAACACTAATTAACAAAAAAAGGTCTATGCCTGAGGATGATTCATTAATTTCAAGAATAGCTAATTCTAAAATTAATAATGAATATTTATCAGATGATGAAGCAGTTCGATTATTAGCCCAGATATTTGTCGCGGGCAATGAAACGACTACTTCTTTGATTTCTAACTTGGTTTGGAGATTGTTAAGTATAGATAATTTATGGAACGAATTTGTAGCCGATAAACTTCAAATAGATGGCCTTATTAGTGAAAGTTTACGATTTGATCCTCCATTATTAGGGTTGTTCAAAACAACATCTAAAGATGTTACTTACGATGATGTAACTATTCCAACTAATACAAAAGTTATGATGCATTATGGTGCTGCTAATAGAGATAGTGAAATTTTTGATAATCCTAATAAATTTGATTCAACAAGGGATGGTAAAAAAGTTATATCATTTAGTGTCGGTATTCATATTTGTCTTGGTAGGGAATTAGCAAAACTGGAGACAAGAGTTGCTTTGAGAGCTCTTAAAAAAAGGTTTCCAAATTTAAAACTTATTAATAACGGTCAAAGAGTAGGGCCATTTCTTTTCTGGGGTAGGAGTAAATTACCTGTTTCACATAATTAATCTTTAGAAGGTAAAAAATGGAAATCTTTGAAAATCTAAACAATGATCACATAAAATTTATTCAAAAACAAAAAGTTTTTTTTGTAGCTACAGCAGTTGCTGATGGTAGAATAAATCTTTCGCCAAAGGGTTTAGATAGTCTTAGAGTCTTAAATGGTAATAGGATCGTTTGGTTGAATTTAACTGGTAGTGGAAATGAAACGGCTGCTCATGTACAAGAAAGCTCAAGAATGACACTTATGATGAACGCTTTTGAGGGAAAGCCGCTAATTTTAAGGATTTATGGTGAAGCAAAAGCCGTTCATCATCTTGATAAAGAATGGTCAGACTTAATTAATCTTTTTCCTTATTCGGAAGGTTCAAGACAGATTTTTGATCTATCGATTTCTTCTGTTCAAACTTCATGTGGATGGGCTGTCCCGGAATATAAATTTATTAAAGAAAGAAATATTTTAAAAAAATCTAATAAAGCCGCCGGAGAAGAAGGGATACAAAAATATTGGAAAAAAGCTAATACTAAATCATTAGATGGGATTAAAACGAACATTATTGAAAAAAATATTGGTTAAAAGCTCTAAGCTCTATTGCCTCTGATAAAAAAGAAAAAACCCAGAATAAGTAAGAACAGTTGCTCACTTGCAAATAATATAGAACCTCTTTCTCCAATAAATATACTCCAATTTGAATGAGCAATTAAAAGAGCATTAATCATAATAATTACAATTGTTAGTCCAGATATTTTTGTAATTATATTTGCTATTAAAGGTGATGATTTAATTAGAAGACCCCCAAGAATTATACCTAATCCAGCTAAAATTTCTCCCCAAGCTACTAAATAAGCAAAAAAATTTGATAGTGGGACACCTTTAGAGCTTAAAAAATCGATAAAACCCTGATTTATAGGAAGTTTTGCAAATCCATGGAGAAAAAAAGATATACCTAAGCCAATTCGAATAATAAAATTAGCTATAAATGTAAATGGTTCTGTAATTGTATTTAAGAGATTATTAACTTTTTCCATGATGACTCCTTCTTTGTTTATATAAAATTAAAAAATAAACTTTTACTAGGATTTTTTTCTATTTTATAAACATTATCTATATTGATATATTGTTTTATGAAAAAAAGATGTTCCTGGGCTAGTGGTAATGAATTAAATATTCGTTATCATGATAAAGAGTGGGGTGTTCCAACTCATGATGATACAGTTTTATTTGAGTCATTATGTTTAGAAGGTCAACAAGCAGGATTAAGCTGGATAATTATTCTAAAAAAAAGAGAAAATTATAGAAATGCTTTTTATAATTTTGATGTAAAGAAAATATCTAAAATGAAAGATCGAGACATTTTTATGCTTCTCTCTAACGATGGATTAATAAAAAATAAATTAAAACTCTTTTCAATAAGAAACAATGCAATTGAGTTTATAAAAATTCAAAGAGAATTTAAAAGTTTTGACAATTATATTTGGTCTTTTACTGAAAATAAAACTATTAAATTAAAATTGGAAAACACTTTAGATACATCATGTAAATTATTGTTAAGTAACGATATTTCAAAAGATTTGAAAAACAGAAATTTTAAATTTGTTGGTCCTAAAATTTGTTACGCATTTTTGCAAGCAATAGGAATTATTAATGATCACTCAGAGGATTGTTTTCGTTACAACGAGATTAAAAAACTATATAATATCTGAATAATATTTAAAAATAATAATAAGGAGAATAAATTGAGACTTTTTTTAACCATATTTTTAAGTTTGTTTGTTTTAACTATAAGTGCAGAGGATTGCGAAGTCTCAAAGTGGGGGGCTGATGATGAAATAGGCAATGCAAATTTAATAACATCAACTTCAATTTTAAAAGCTGCTAATTTAATAAAGACAGGGAAAGTATACGGTTTGGGCATTATTATTGATTCTAATACACCTGCTTACCCTCCAAGATCATTATCCCTACAAGTTGTTCAACCTAATCAGCAATTTGGTAATCAGCAGTTTCCAAATTCTACTTATAATGATGATATTTTTCAAGGTTGGTTTGGAATTGGCTCTCAACTCGATGGTTTGGGTCATATAGGTGGTCCAGATGGTACTTTTTATAACTGCAATAAAGGAAAAGACTTTGCTTTAATAGATGGTCTAACAAAACTTGGCATAGAGACTGTTCCACCCTTAGTTTCGAGAGGTATAATTTTGGATATGGCTAATCATTTTGGTGTTGATTTTTTAGAAGCTGGCCAATTTTTTACTGTTGAGGATGTAAAAGCGGTTGAGAAGAAACAGGGAACCCCAGTTAAAAAGGGAGATGTTGTAATTTTCCATACAGGCTGGATTGACGCAAAATTAAAATCAGATCCAGTCGCATGGGCGTCAGGTGAACCTGGTCAAAGTCCAGAAGTTGCAGAGTATTTAGCATCTAAACAAGTTATTGCTGTGGGAGCTGATACCTGGGGATTAGATGTAGTTCCTCCTAAAAATATAAATGAACCATTTCAAGGGCATGTAATATTACTAAAACAGAACGGTATATATATTCTAGAAAATATGAATACTGGACCATTAGTTAAAGATGGAGCTTTAGAGTTTCTATTTGTTTTAGGTCAGGCAAAAGTAAAAGGTGCTGTTCAAATGATTATTAATCCAATTGCAATTAACTAGATATGAATATTTTTAAAAAGCAAAATTCTTTCCACATTGCTTTAACTTGTTCTGTCTCTTTTTTCTTAGTTTACTATGTTTTAGCTAAATTGGGATTGATTATAACTTTAGAACCGAATTTATCAGTTGGTGACGTTTCTCGTTGGTGTGAAAGGGTTAGTTCTAGTATTTTTCGTGAACCCATAAACGCTTTTAGTAATGTAGGCTTTATGATTACAGGTCTAATAATGTTTTGGATTTTATCAAACGAGGACAAAAGTAAAAAGGTGTCTAATGATTTTACTGGATTAACAAATATTTCAATTTTATATGCAAGTGTTGTTATTTTCCTTGGACCAGGATCTTTTTTGATGCATGGCACACATTCATACTGGGGACAATGGATTGATAATGTTAGTATGGTTACCTATATAATCGTTCCTTGGTTATTTAATCTTAAAGAATTAGGCAAATGGTCTGCAAAGAGATTTTTTTCTACCTACATAGCAATAGTTTTAATTTTTTCTGTATTGAGTTGGTTTTTTGGAACAAATATGGGAATAAACCTTGATTTATTCGGGGTTTCAATTGCTTTATGGATTATTTCAGAATTCCTATTTAAATTCTGGGGTAGAATAAATAAGTGGTATTCTGGTTTTGTAGGTTTTTTAGTAGCAAGTATTTTTGGAATTTTTCCAACTGATATTTTTAGTGATATACTGAATTATTGGTGGATAATACTTTTTTGGCTTCCAGCCTTATTATCAAATAGTTCTCCGACTAAGATGAGATCTTATAACCCATGGTTTTTTCTTGGAATGATAAGTTATATTGTGGCTTTCATAATCTGGCTTCAGGGCTATCCCGATACCAAATATTGTAATCCAGACTCATTTATACAGCCTCATGGAATTTGGCATTTAATAACAGCTTTTGCTACATGGTGTTTCTTCAAGTTTTATAGAACGGAAAGACTTATAGAAGCGCAAAGCTAGAAGGGTACCTATAAACTAAGACTGCTCTATTAATATTTATATTTATTGGAAATTTTTTATCATAAAACTCAGACTTATTTTTTTATCGTCCGATGAAAAATAAAAATTTTCCAAAATATTCTTGATTATAATTCCTTATAATTAAAATAAATACTTAATTGAGGCACTTATTGTTCTTCCGGAATTCACATATAGATCTAATTCAGGATCATTTTCTGCTTTTCCGTTAACTGATGCCCAATCCCAATATTTTTTGTCGGTAAGGTTTCTAACTGCAAGATTTGCATATATTTTTTCACTTATATTAAAATTGAAAAATAAGTCATAAGTAACCCTTCCTGGAAGCTCTAATAATTTATTGCATCCTCCTCTTCCGCAAACAGGGGCCAAACCATCAATACTTTTTTCAGAAATATTTGCTATTCCCTTGATATTAAAACCTCCGTTATCAGAAACCCAACTTAATCCTAAAATGGTTTGATCAGGATCAATTGATATTAGTTCTTCATTATTCTGCTCACCTTCTGTATTTGTATGGCCAAGGTAAAATGAATAGTTATCATTAATCATAGCTTGTAATTCAAATTCAAATCCATCAATTGTAACATCATTAAGATTTACATATTTATATAAACTTATGCCTTGGGGTGATCTTCCAGTTAATTGACTATCAATGAAATCTTTATAGTCATTTTCAAAATAAACTAACGACCAGTTTAATTTTGAGTTTCCTAATGTATTATTTCCTCTTATACCTATCTCATATCCTTCACTTTCTTCGGATTCGAGATCTGGGTTAGGCATTACACTGTAGAAAAAAGCAAAATTTGTAAAAGATATGTTTGCGCTCTCATAATCCGGGCTTCTAAAACCTTGAGCATACTGAGCAAATAAAGAAATATTATTATTTAAATCATAAATAAAACCTAATTTTGATGAAATGGCGCTATCATCTATATAAGAAAGCTCATTTCTGGCTACATTACTTCTGTTGAATAGATCGTCGGCTGATGGTTTAAGTTCGTAAGAATCATATCTTGCACCTACAACAATGCTTGCTTTTGGAGTGACTTCAATTCTATCAGAAAAATAAATACCTTGTCGTATTGTTTCTGTATCAGGAAATGTTTTATCTGGATAAGTATGACCACCGATATTATAATTTAACTGCCTAGTCATTAAATTTGTTTCATATCTATACCTTGGTCTTTCAACCTCAATTGACTCATATTCAAATCCATAAACAATTTGATGTTTAATACCTGAAGATTGACCAATTTCTTTATAAAACTCAGAAGAAAATCCAAATATTTCCTGATTAAATTGAAAATTTTGATATTCAGAAAATGGTGTTGGTCTTGCTCTCATACCCATTGAAAAAACTAATTTTGATTTATTTGTTATTTGGTCTTGTTCAGTGTTTTGAGCAAAAACTGTAATTCTTCCATTATCGAAAAACATATTTTGATTATTGAAACCTAGTTCAACAGAAAACCTATGCCTTGTAGACTCATCATTACCTAATGCTGAAGAGGTTTGAGTAGGTATTGGAAAGAAACTGAAACCTGTCTCAGTTTGAAGATCCCATTCATTTTCCCACTCCTGAACGTCAATTGTAAAAGTTAAATCGATTGTTTCTGTTAGAAGAAATTTAATTTTTGATAAGATGCTATTGGATTCACCATTCATTTCATTTGGCACAGTATCTAATTGATCATGAAGATTTCTTTCATTCATATCTCTTCTTGTTATCTGAATAAGACCTTCCATTTTATTTCCAACAAAGGCTGATAAAAAACCATATTTTGTCCCATCATTTGCTTCATCATATGATGCTGTAGCTGAAAAGAATGGGTCATTTAAATCAGCTAAATCAGATGCATCTTTTGTAGTGTAAGAAATTGCACCCGCTAATCCATCTGAGCCATATAATGCTGAACTTGGTCCTTTAAGTATTTCTACTTTTTTTACTAAATCTACATCAACTACATCTCTACCATATCCGACATAAGAGTCAGGAATTCTTACTCCATCAATAATTACATTTACTCTTTTTCCGCCTAATCCTCTTATTCTAAACCCTTCATTGAAAATTCTTCCATAACCGTCACTTCTTGGAGCAGTAACGCCAATTGTATTTTCAATTAAATCCCCAATATTATTTACAATTCTATTTTCAATATCATCAGATCTAATTAAAGACACTGATCCAATAACTTCACTTAGTGGAATAGGGGCTCTTGATGAAATTACTGTTATTTCTTCAATATCTTTACTTTCTTGAGCTATAGAAAAGCTATTAAAAACAAAGATAATTAATAAAAATTTTATAAATAAACTGGAATAATTTTTCATAATATATATCCTTTAACTTAGTTGAGAATGAGAATCATTATCATTTACAATTTTATATAATGTATTTATAACTAAGGTTCAAGGAATAACTCATGACAAAAAATTTTAGTTTAATATTAATCTTATTTTTTTTAATATTTTTAAATCCAATTTATGTAAATTCCTGTGATAGAGCCTATAATCCAAGTAAAATAACAGTTGCTGGAGGCTCTTTAACAGAAATTTTATATTTTTTAGAAGAACAAAGTAAAATAGTAGCTGTTGATTTAACTTCAAATTTTCCAGAAGAAACAAAAAAATTTCCCTCTATAGGATATGTTAGAAATTTATCAGCAGAGGGTGTTTTATCTCTTAAACCTACACTTGTTATTGGCGAGGATGATATGGGGCCTCCTAATGTAGTAAATCAAATTAAAAAAACGGGTATTGATATTGTAATTTTAAAAGAAGAGCATTCCTCAGAAGGTATTATTAATAAGATTAAATGTGTAGGAGAAATAATCGGTGAGAGAGAAAAAACTATTAAAATGATTAATAATAAAATTATGCCAATTAAAATTGAGTTGGATAATTTATCAGAAAATATAAAAAATCAAGATATTAAAGTGATGTTTATATTAACAATGGATAGTGGTTCACCAATCATTGGAGGCAAAGATACATCAGCCGATGGTTTTATAAAAATGATTGGCGCTAGAAATGCTTTTGATAGTTTTGATGGTTGGAAGCCTGTTGGAACTGAGTCAATTATTGATGCAGCACCCGACATTATTTTAATTTCAAATCGTGGGGCTCATTCATATAAAAACTTAGATAATATGCATAACCATCCTACAGTAAAATACACACCTGCCGCAATTAACAAAAATATTATTGCTCTTGATGGTATGCAAATGCTTGGGTTTGGTCCAAGAACAATTGAAACAGCTTTATATTTATCCAAAAAATTTCAAACGATAGAAAACAATTAATTATGTTATCAATTATTAATTTGAAATTTTTAAATAGAGCACAATCATTTATATTATTTTTTTTATTTATTCTTTTGTTGCTTGTTTTATTAATATCATTTTCCTTAGGTAGTTATAGCTTTCCTGTTTTATCAATTTTAATAGGAAATACATCAGCTATTGAAACTACAATTTTTAGTGAAATTAGAGTACCAAGGGTTATTTTAGCAGCTATAGTTGGTGCAAGTTTATCAGTTTCTGGAGCTTGTCTGCAGGGTTTATTTAGAAACCCTCTTGCTGACCCAGGTTTGATTGGGGTTTCGGCTGGAGCTGCTTTAGGAGCATCTACAATTATAGTTTTTGGTTCATCATTAACCTCTACTTTTATTTTTTCTACTTTTTTATTGCCTCTCTCTGCCTGCTTAGGCTCAGGATTAGTTATTTTAATGCTTTTCCTTCTAACAAGAGGTTTTGGTCACCAAGGTGTCACTTATATGTTGCTAGTAGGTATTGCTGTAAATGCTATTGCGTCTGTTGGAATTGGTATTTTAACTTTTGTAAGCTCAGACTCTGAATTGAGAAGTTTGACATTCTGGACAATGGGAAGTTTTGGCGGAATAACTTGGTCTTTATTAATACCTGCTTTAATTATAATTTTCATTTCTTTTTTATTTTTATTACCGATTTTGAGAAATCTAGATATTCTTCAATTAGGAGAGTCTGAAGCAAAAAGACTTGGTGTAAATGTAAAAAGTTTAAAATATAGAATTATATTTGCTTCAGCAGCATCTGTAGGTGCTAGTGTTTCTTTGTCGGGTATGATTGGTTTTGTAGGATTAGTTGTGCCGCATTTATTAAGACTTCTTTCAGGCGTAAATCATACTTATGTAGTAATAGGATCAGCATTATTGGGATCATCTTTAATGGTTTTCGCGGACTTATTATCAAGATTATTAATTCAGCCAGCTGAATTACCTGTAGGCTTGATTACCAGCGCCATTGGTTCACCATTTTTTCTTTGGTTAATTTTTAGGATTAATAAAATATGAGTATTAATTCAAAAAATATTTCTCTTTTTTATGATGAAAAAGAAATTTTAAAAGATATTTCAATTGAAATTAAGGAAGGGAAAATAACAACATTACTTGGTCCAAATGGAGCGGGAAAATCTTCATTTTTAAATATCATATCAGGAGATTTAGATTTCTATAATGGTGATGTTTTTTATAATCAAAGGAATTTAACAGAGATAAATATTCAAGAGAAAGCTTTTTTAAGAAGTGTTATGGCACAATCTCAGGCAATTGTTTTTGATTTTAGTGTTAAAGAAATTGTCGAAATGGGCTGGTTAGAAAAAGGCAATATAAAATATTCATACAATTTTAAAACAGCTCTCAAGGAAATATTAGAAGAATGTGATATTGATTATCTTAAAAATAGAAAATTTAATACTCTTTCAGGAGGTGAGCAACGAAGGGTTCATTTTGCTCGATCTTTACTTCAACTTTGGAGAGAGTCTAACTCAGTTGATCCTTGTTATTTAATGCTTGATGAGCCAACATCAAATCTTGATTTATTTCATCAAATAAAAATGATGAATGCTATTAAAAAATTATCAAATGAAGGTGTAGGAATATTTATGATTTTACATGATTTAAATTTAGCTTTTAAGTATTCAGACTATATAGCTATTTTGAAAAATGGAAAAATTGTTAGTTTCGGAGAACCAATGTCAATTATTAATGATGATATTCTTTCGAATACTTTCGGTGTAAAAATTCAAGTAAATAAAAAAGATGATAATATATTCATCAATTATGTGTAAAAAAATATGGTTAAAAAATACGAAAATGAAGCTGTAACATTGATGCGATCTAATAATGTTGCAGTTTTATCAACTTTTTCAAAAAAGTATGATAATTTTCCTTTTGGAAGTTTTACAACTTATATAACTGGTCAAGATAGATCCATATATATTTACGCAAGTAATATTGCTGAACATACAAAAAATATTCTTAAAAATTCAAAATCGTGTATTACAATTTTTAAAATTAAAGAAAATCAAGATAAACAAAATAGTTCAAGATTAAGCATAATGGGTGATTTTAAAAAAATCAAAAAAGAAGAGGATATAAAAAATTGTGCAGATCGATTTTTTAAGTTTCTTCCAGACAGTGAATCTTATTCCAGCGTACATGATTTTAATTTTTATAAAATGAAACCTAATAAAATTAGATGGATCGGTGGTTTTGGTGAAATTTCTTGGCTCAATGATAAGTTTTGGATTAGCGATAATCCAGATTGGTCAAAGGATGAAGATTCAATTGTTAGTCATGTAAATAATGATCATAAGGACGTTATTATTGCAACGTTAAAGGGTATGTATAATATTTATGATAAAAATGTTGAGGTATTGAGTTTATCAATTGATGGTTATTATTTGAAAACTAATAACGAAATTTTCTACATACCTTTTGATTATCCTTGTGAAAACTCTAAACAAGTTAGGGATGAATTTATAAATCACGCTAAAAAATTTAAAATTTAAAAAAAAACTTCCATTATTAGAAATAATTTGCTGTATTTATGTTTCTAAAATTAATGGGGTATTAATATGAAAAAAATTCTTTTTATTTTCCTACTATCATTTTCTATCACCGCATTTGCTGATGACCAGATAAAGCCTCAAGAGGGTGCATTTACTTCACTATATGTATCTGCTGCTGATATTGATAAATATGTGTCTTTTTTAAAGAAAAATACTGAAGCATTCAAAACTATCGGTTCTTCAGATGCAGGTGTTTGTATAACAAGGTCAGGTAATCAATACCCTGGGCAAATGATGATTTGGAATGCCTTTTCCAGCGTTGAAGATGCGATGGTTGGTTCATTAAAATATGATCCATATGGAGCAAAAGGGCCGATTTCAAAACTTAGATCTCTTAAACATTATACAATTTGGAAGTCACTTAAAGAGTTTAGATTGGACCCTGGTCATGAGGTTGTAGGAAGATTTAAAGTAAAACAAGAAAATATTAATGCTTTTGTGTCAGCAATGGCTGCTTTAGAGAAAGAAATACAAAGCAATGGTCATCCCGATTTTTTCAATGGTGTTTTTGTTTCAATCGCTGGTGGAAAAGAATCTCAAACTATTAAAGTTAGAAGCATCACAAGCAGTGCTTCCGATCAAGGAAAAATTGCAGATGAATACTTTGATGGAAAATATGAGTCCTTTAATGCCGCCGTTGCTCTTACTGAGGGTTTTGTTGATGAACAAATTCAAATTTGTGAGCAAATTTATAAAAAGTAAGTAAAATTTATATAATATGAGAAATTAAGATGACTGATGTAGGAATTTCGTCTATCGCAGGATATTTACCTCGTTTAAGACTTTCAAAGAAAACAGTAGCCCAAGCAAATTCATGGATAGCTCCAAACCTTATGGGTAAGGGAAAAGGCACCAGGTCGATGGCAAATTGGGACGAAGATAGTGTAACAATGTCTGTTGAGGCTATAAGAAGAGTTCTTGGTAAAGATGACGACAGATCTCATGTTGATAGTCTTTTTTTTGCATCTACTACTATGCCTTTTGTGGATAGATTAAATTCTGGAATTATTAGAGCAGCATTAACTTTAGAAGAAGATACGGCGTGTATAGATATTTCATCTACACTAAAATCAGGAACAACTGCCCTTATTCAGGCGTTGGATAAGGTAAAAAGTGGTTCCAGTGGTTATTCGATTGTTTCAGCTTCTGATAAAAGAAAGGCAAGATCTGCAAGTGCTCAAGAGCTTGATTTTGGTGATGGGGCTGTGGCTATTGCAGTTGATAACAAGGATTTAATAGCAAAATACATTAATAGTTCATCATTAAGCATTGATTTTATTGATCATTTTAGACAGCCAAATGAAGAATTTGATTATAATTGGGAAGAGAGATGGATAAGGGATGAGGGGTATTTAAAAATAGTACCTAAAGCTATAGAAGAATTATTTTCTAAAGCCAATATTTCTGGATCAGATATCGATCACTTTATTCTCCCTAGTGTTTTTCCAAGGGTTGATCAAATGATTGCAAAAAAATGCGGTATTAATCCAGAAAATGTGGTTGATAACCTAGCATTATCCACTGGTGATACAGGTTCTGCACATTCTTTATTGATGTTTGCAAGTATTTTAGAGAAAGCCAATCCAGGTGATAAAATTCTTATCAGTAGTTTTGGTGGTGGTTCAGATGTTATTTTATTTGAAGCTACAGATAATATTAAAAACTTTAAACCTGAACAAACCATCGAAAGTCTTATTAATAGCGGTGTTGAAGAAAATAATTATATGAAATATTTGACTTTTAATGATTTGGTAAAATGGGAAAAAGGTATGAGAGGCGAGCAAGACCGTAAAACTGCTCTAACTACTCTTTATCGTCATAATGATGCTATTATGGGACTTGTAGGTGGTAAATGTACTAAAACAGGTACAATTCAGTATCCTGCATCCCCAATTTCAGTTAGCCCTAACAGTCCAGATTTAAATACTCAAGAACCTTATAAATTTGCTGAAAAGAAAGCTAAAATATTATCTTGGTCAGCAGATTACCTATCATTTTCGGTAAATCCACCTAATCATTATGGCGTAGTTGATTTTGAAGAAGGCGGGAGAATAATGGTTGATTTTACTGATGTTGAAAAAGGTGATATTGACTCTGGTATGGATGTAAAAATGGTTTTCAGGGTTAAAATTGTTGATGAAATTAGAGGTTTTACTCGTTATTTTTGGAAAGCAATACCAGTTTAATTTTTTTAATTTTTATAATATAGTAATTTTTTAATAAAAACGGAGATATTCATGGCTACTGGAATTAGAGACAAAGTTGCGATACTTGGGATGGGATGTTCTAAATTTGGAGAAAGATGGGATGCAAGCCCAGAAGATTTAATGGTTGAGTCTTACGTAGAAGCTATGGAAGACGCAGGTATTGAACCAAATCAATTAGATGCTGCTTGGTTTTCTCATCATATTGACGATATTGGGGCAGGAAAAGGTGGTACTCCAATGTCAATTGCATTAAGGCTTCCTAATATAGCCGTAACTAGAGTAGAAAATTATTGTGCATCAGGTTCTGAAGCTTTCAGAGGTGCTGTTTATGCTGTGGCTGCTGGTGCAGCTGATATTGCTATTGCTGTTGGAATGGAAAAGCTTAAAGATACAGGTTTTGGTGGTCTATCTCCAACAAATTATGGAACTTTAACTCCTCAAATTGGACCATCTGGTTCTGCACCAGGAAATTTTGCACAACTAGCTTCTGCTTATAGAGCAAAACATGGTGTTTCTGCAGAGGACTTAAAAAGGGCTATTGCTCATGTTTCAGTAAAAAGTCATGCAAATGGAGCGAAAAATCCAAAAGCTCATCTTCAAAAAGAAGTTACTGAGGAGCAAGTTCTTAATGCTCCAATGATTGCTGAACCATTGGGTTTATTTGATTGTTGTGGTGTTTCAGATGGTGCAGCTGCTGCAATAGTAACAACACCTGAGATTGCCAAAAGCTTAGGAAAGGATAATATAATTTCAGTAAAAGCTCTTCAATTAGCTGTTTCTAATGGTCTTGAGAATCAACACAATAGTTGGGATGGCTCATACTTCCATACAGTAAGAGTTGCTGCAAAAAAAGCTTATGCCGAAGCTAATATAACAAAACCTCGTGAACAAGTATCTATGATGGAAGTCCATGATTGTTTTTCTGTTACAGAATTAGTCACTATGGAAGATCTATTTATTTCTGAAGAAGGCAATGCTGTGAAAGATGTTATGGATGGTTTTTATGATGCTGATGGAAAGGTACCTTGTCAGATTGACGGTGGGCTAAAGTGCTTTGGTCATCCTATTGGTGCATCAGGATTAAGAATGCTCTACGAAATGTATTTGCAGCTTCAAGGTAGAGCAGGAGAGAGACAATTAAAAAATCCATCTATTGGATTAACTCATAACTTAGGTGGTCAACCAGCTAATAATGTATGCTCTATTGCTATAATTGGTGCATTGGACAGTTAAGCTCACTTTATTTTTTTTCAGCCAAATACCCTGAGTAATTTGGCTGATCAATGCTTAGTTTTTCCATTGTTGTTTTGTATAAATGATCAACCAACTCATCATTATTTATATCTATTTCTTCATTATTAATTTTTTCACAAAGAATTTGATTTAAATCTTTTAAATCACCTTCAATTTTTAAGATCTCTTTCAACCTTTTCTTTTCTTTAGAATTATTTTCTTCTTCTAATTTTAATTGTCTTAAAACTATATTTAATGAATTTTTTGCAACATGCGCGTGAAACCTTTTTTGTCCTTTTAATTCACTAATAATATCATTCTCTAAAAAATTAATTATAGAAATAATTAATTCCTCCTTTGATGGTGGGTTATTCATCTAGAAACTCCTTTGTGATTAATCTCAATAAATCAATTTCTGTTTCTGAGGATCTTCTTCCTATTGCAGCTCTGTCAACACTTTTGTCATACCCAGATTGATATGCATCATACATCTTTAAACACATAATACCCCACTTTAATGTTCCTAGGACTTCCCAGAATTGGATAGATTTTTTATTAATTTTGAAATCTGATGATTTTTCATAGGAATTATAAAAATCTTCTCTTTCTCCAAACCCACCCACAGGTTTGTTCATTTTTCCAAATCTCCAGCTATTTACGCATATCCAAGCAAGATCCTCATGAGGATCACCAAGATGAAGTAGCTCCCAATCTAATATAGATTTTATACCAGTTTCTTCTGACATAAGTATGTTTCCATTTCGAAAATCTCCATGCAATAAATATAGTTTTTCATTATTAGGAATATTTTTTTCAAGCCACTTAAAACTAAAGTCAAAAACAGGAATGCTAAGATCATAATTTTTATAAATCTCAAAGTATTTTCTGAATTCATCAATCGCTTCTGATTTCTGAATATTTTCCAATCCTTTATGATTTATTTTATGTATTTTTGATAAATAATAACCACATTGCTCTGATAAATTAACTTTTTTACTTTTAAGAAAATTATTGTCTACAATTTTATTACCTAAGGCTACTCCATCAATAAATTCCATAAAAAAACCTTCACCTAAATTAGATTTAGACTCAGTTCTATATAAAATTTTTGGAACAGGAATTTTTTCGTCATATGCTGCTCTCATAACATCGGACTCTATCTTTAGCGAAAGTGGAGGGTACTGATTGTCAATGTTTCTAATGCCTTGAAAATGTCTTCTGAGAACTATTTTTTCTTCACTTGAGTCATTTTTATACTTAATAATCCAGGTTTCGTTACTTGAACCGCCTGGTAATTTGTCAATTTCAAAAATTGAACTAAATTTAATATCCTTTGATATTAAAAAATCTTTAATATCTTTTTTTGTTTGATTCATTTTTTTCTATTTTATAATAGTTTTTTTCAAAAGTTATTTTATGATACAAACTAATTATGGCAAAGAATAAAGAAAAAAATGTAAATTTAAAACCTGGTTTTCTTTCAAAAATAAGAACATATTTTCTTACAGGTATAGTTGTTGCCGCCCCAATAACTGTTACAGGATGGGTGACCATTTGGTTTATTCAAGCGGTTGATGGATGGTTTTCTCCATTTGCCCCAAAAGGCTATAATGATCTGCCTTTTAGTATCCCAGGCCTTGGAATTATCTCTGCTTTTATTATTTTGACAATTCTAGGTGCCCTTACAACTAATTTTTTTGGAAGAACGATTATAAGCTATGGAGAAAGATTAGTTGATCGTTTACCAATTATAAGAAATATCTATGGTACTTTAAAACAAATATTTCAAACAATTGCTTCAAAATCTTCAAATAATTTTCAAAGGGTTGTAATGCTTGAGTACCCAAAAGAGGGATGCTGGGCCATAGCGTTTGTAACAACTGAAGCAAAGGGTGAAATTGCAAAGAAACATGATAATGAAATGCTTTGTGTTTTTCTTCCTACAACACCAAATCCAACATCAGGTTTTTTGTTATTTGTTCCCAAAGATAAAGTAATTGAACTTGATATGTCTGTAGAAAGTGCTGCAAAATTAATAATTTCTGCAGGTTTAGTGATGCCTGAAAAGAAAAATTAACCAGCTTCTAAATATTTTAGTGCTTCTTCTTTATTAAACAAATGAAGTAAAATCTCTAAATTTTTTCCTCTTTCTGTTTTTCCTAAAATGTTACTATCAATAATATAATTAGCATCGTTTTTTGCTAATTCTAACAACTCTCTATCAATATTCAAATTTGCAATTTTAAAGTAAGGTAAACCAGACTGTTTTACCCCTAGTATTTCTCCTGCTCCTCTAAGAATAAGATCTTCCTCAGCTATTATGAATCCATCATCAGTATTTCTTAATGTTTCTAATCTTTTTTTAGCATTTTCTCCCAATGGAGACTTATATAATAAAAGACAACTGGATAATTTATCACTTCTCCCAACTCTACCTCTTAATTGATGAAGCTGCGATAAACCAAACCTTTCTGAGTGTTCTATCACCATAAATGTTGCATCTGGAACATCAATTCCTACTTCAATTACTGTTGTAGCAACTAAAATCATTTTGCTACCATATTTAAAGTCGTTCATTACTTTTTCACGATCTTCAATTTTCATTTTTCCATGAATTAATGCTACCTTATCTTTATAAATCTTGTTTAATTGATGAAATCTATCTTCTGCAGCTGCTAAATCTATTTTTTCCGATTCCTCAATAAGTGGACAAACCCAATAAATTTTTTCACCTATAGTTATTAATCTTTCAATAGAATCAATAACTTCGGATATTTTATTAATTGGTTTTGCTAAAGTTTTAATAGGTTTTCTTCCCTTCGGTTTATCTAAAAGTCTTGAAACCTGCATTGATCCAAATGCTGTAAGCTCAAGAGTTCTTGGGATAGGTGTAGCACTCATAATTAAAATATCTGGAGGATAATCCTTACTTTTCGATGTTAACGATAGTCTCTGATGAACACCGAAACGATGCTGTTCATCAATTACGACCAATCCTAGATCATTAAATAAAACTTTTTCCTGAAAAAGCGCATGTGTACCAATTATTATATCAATTTTTCCTTCCTTAAGATCTTTAAGGATTATTTCCCTATCTTTTTGCTTTGTTTTACCTGTAAGAATATTTACACTAACATTTGATTTTAAGCATAAATCTCTAATTCCTTCATAATGTTGTCTTGCAAGTAGCTCAGTTGGCGCCATCATTGCGCCTTGCTTTAATGAGCCTGCTGTATGAAAAAGACCTGCAAGAGCAACTATGGTTTTACCTGAACCTACATCTCCTTGAAGTAATCTAATCATTCTGTCAGATTTACTTAAATCATTCGAAATCTCTTCAATAGAAATTTTCTGTGAATTTGTAAGTTCAAATGATAAATTATTTAATAATTCTCTAACTAATTGATTTTTATCAACTATTTCAATTCCTTTAGGGGCTTCAAAGTTTTTTGAAATTAAGGCTAATGACAACTGATTTGCTAGTAATTCATCGTATACTAAACGTTGTTTTGATATATTTTGATGATCTAAATCATCTAAGTTTTGTGGGTTATGACAATCTTTTATAGATTTAGAAAATTCTGGCCATTTCATTCTATTTATAAGCTCTTGATCATGCCACTCAGGGAAATCTGGAACTGTATCTAAAACTTTTTTGATATAATTTCTAATTACTTTATTTGATAAACCTTGTGTAAGCCTATAAACAGGCTCAATATCTTGGAAATCATCTAATTTTTGACTTTTTATTATATGCTGAGGATGAATTATCTGTTTTCTTTTTTTATAAGTCTCAATTTTACCACTTATTGTAGCATTTGAGCCAACGGGAAGAATATCCTCCAAATACTGTCTTCTGGCATTAAACCAAATTAAATCAAGTTCTCCTGTTTCATCTATACATGTAATTTTATAGGGTAATCCTCTTCTTCTTGATGGATTATGTTTAGTAACAGTTAAATCCATCGTTACAATTCTATTATTTTCTGCACTTATGATTGTTGGCCTATAACTTCTATCAATTATGTTATTTGGAAGATGCCATAAATAATCGACAATATTTTCACCAATTAAATATTTTAGTTTTACTTTTAATCTTGGTCCTATACCTTTTGTAGTTTCTATAGGTTTAAATAATTTATCTAGAATCTTTGGTCTCATTGCTCTATTAAAGTACAAATTATGGAAAAAAACACAGAAATAATTAGAAAAAAAATTTTATTTCGATCTTGGCATCGTGGAACTAAAGAAATGGATCTTATTTTAGGTACCTATGCTGATAATAATTTATCGAATATGTCATATGATGAATTAATGCATTTTCAAAGTTTTTTAAATTTATCCGATCCCGATTTATATAAATGGTTAATTTCTGAAGAAAAAAATTTTCCTGAGGAATATAAAGATTTAATTGAAGATATAATACTTCAAACCAATTCTTAGGTTAAAAATGAGTAATTTAAAAAAAATTCTCGCAAGAGAGTTTTATTCTGATATTAGCAAAATTAATAATTTGGGTGAGATTCCTGAGGGATCAGAACCACTTTTAATAAATGAAATATCAGAAAATTTAGATAATAATATTTTAATCATTGCTAGAGATTTAAAAAGATATCAGCAATTAAAAGATGGTCTTGAATTTTTTTTAAATAAGGATGTTTTATTATACCCTCAATGGGATTGTGTTCCTTATGATAGAATTTCTCCCAATAAATTAATTACATCAAAACGTTTAGAAACTTTATCTAGACTATCAAATGAAAAAAATAAGAGTAAAATAATTTTAACTACTATTCAGGCTTCTTGCCAAAGAACTTTATCTTTAGATGAGGTTAAAAATAAATTTATATCATTAAAGCCAGGTGAAGTTATTGATATAAATAATTTAGTAAATTTTTTTGTAAGCAATGGATATGAGAAAACTCCTACAGTTAGAGAGCATGGCGAATTTTCTGTTAGGGGAGGGATAATTGATTTTTATTCACCTTTAAACAAACCTATTAGATTAGACCTATTTGGGAATACAATTGACTCTATCAAATCCTTTGATTTGATTTCACAGAGATCTCTTGAGCTTCTTAAGGAGATATTTGTTTATCCAGCTTCAGAAATTATTCTCAATGATAAAACTATTGAGAATTTTAGAGTTAATTTTAATAAAAAGTTTGGCTCACAAAAAGAAAAAGTTAAAATTTACGATAGTATCTCAGAAGGAATTTCTTATCCTGGAATGGAGCATTGGTTACCTTTTTTTTATAATAAAACAGGTTCAATATTTGATTATATAGATAAACCAATAATATTGTTAGATCACCTATATGATAGCTCATTAGAAGATTTTCTTGAAACAGTTAATGATCATTTTCAATCAAGAAAAGATTATGACGATAACAAATTATCAAAAGTTGAAAATAAATATTTTTCTATTGAACCTTCAAATCTTTATCAAAATAAAGAAGAGTATAACAAAAATTTGTACTCAAGAAATTGTATTAGAATTAGTCCATTTAAAAAACCAAATGCAATAAATTTAAATGGGAAAGCCTCGACAAAATATTCAAATATTAAATCTAATAGAAACGACTCATCTAGTTATGAAAATCTTAAAAGCGATATTCTTGATTTTACTAAAAAAAATAAGAAAATTATAATTGCATGTTCAAGTCTTGGGTCAAGTGAAAGGGTCGCAAAAATATTAATTAATAATGGTATTTTAAGTAATTTTAAAAATTTAGAGTCCTTTAAAAATATTGACCAAAAAAATATTTATTTAACTGTCTTAAACTTAAATAGTGGTTTCCACTTTGATGATTATATTTTTATCTCTGAGCAAGATATATTTGGTGAAAAATTTTATAGACCTCGCATAATTAGAAAAGCCGAAAATTTTATAAGAGAAATATCAAGTGTAATGCCTGGTGACGCAGTTGTTCATGTTGATCATGGAATAGGAAGATTTGAAAATTTATCAACGCTTGAAATTAATAATGCTAAACATGAGTGTCTTTTAATTAAATATGCAAATGAAGATAAATTATATTTGCCTGTCGAAAATATTGAGGTTTTATCCAGATATGGCTCAGATATTTCAGACGAGATGCTCGATAAACTTGGTGGCATATCATGGACAACAAGAAAGGAAAATTTAAAAAAGAAAATTAAATTTTTAGCTGAGGAGTTAATTTCGGTTGCGGCTAAGCGTCAACTCTCCAAAGCTGAAATGTTTAACGTTCCTGAAGATTTTTATGAAGAATTTTGTTCAAGATTTTCATTTGAAGAAACCAATGATCAGTTAAATGCAATTAATGATGTTCTAAACGATTTAGAAAAGGGTCTCCCAATGGATCGATTAATTTGCGGGGATGTTGGCTTTGGCAAAACTGAAATTGCTCTCAGGGCATCTTTTTTAGCTGCTATGAGCGGTAAACAAGTATCCATTCTTGCTCCAACAACTTTGTTAGCAAGACAGCATTATGAAACATTTAAAGATAGATTTAAGGGCTTTCCAATAAATGTATTCGAATTATCAAGACTCACTCCTAAAAAAGATAGTGTCATTAAGAGTATCAACTCTGGATCTTGTGATATAGTTATAGGAACACATTCTCTTTTAGGTGAAAAAATAAATTTTAGTGATCTTGGCTTATTAATTATCGATGAAGAACAACATTTCGGTGTTAAACATAAAGAAAAAATCAAAAAACTAAGAGATAATGTCCATGTGCTTACATTAACAGCAACGCCTATACCCAGGACACTTCAATTAGCAATGACAGGTGTTCGAGATTTATCTATTATTGCATCACCGCCAATAGACAGACGTGCAATAGAGACATATGTATTTCCAAACGATCCTCTAGTGGTTAAAGAGGCACTTCTTAGGGAGCGTCATAGAGGGGGACAAAGCTTTTACGTTGTTCCAAGAATTTCTGATATTGAGGATATTGAAGAATATTTTAAGGAATTTATTCCAGAAATTAATTATATAACTGTTCATGGTCAAATGCCTTCAAAGCAAATAGAAGATAGAATTAATGATTTTTATATGGGTTCATATGATGTTTTAATTTCAACAACAATTATTGAGTCAGGATTAGACATACCAAATGCTAATACATTAATTATTCATAGATCAGATATGTTTGGTTTATCTCAATTGTATCAAATCCGTGGTAGGGTGGGTCGTTCAAAGGTGAAGGCTTATGCATACCTTACTTACAAAGAACATAAAAAACTCGGAAAGAAAGCTTTAAAAAGATTAGAAGTTCTTCAATCTCTTGACTCATTAGGAGCCGGTTTTAATCTTGCAAGTTATGATTTGGAAATTCGTGGATCAGGGAATTTACTCGGTGAAGAGCAATCCGGACAAATAAAAGAAGTTGGCATAGAGTTATATCAAAATATGCTTGAGGAAACTATTGATGAGTTAAAAAATACAACTCAAAAAAATAAAAACAATCAATGGTCACCAAAAATATCATTACCTTTATCAATTTTAATACCCGAGGATTATATATCTGATCTAACTATTAGAATGGAGATATATAAGAGATTATCTTCTATAATTTTAGAAGAAGAAATAGATGAAATTGCAGCAGAATTAATTGATAGATTTGGAAGTCTTCCTCAGGAAGTAGAGACTTTAATTGATACAATAGGATTAAAGAATTTATGCAAAAAAACAAATATAGAAAAGATTGATTGTGGAAATAATGGTTTTCTGATTTCATTTAAAAATAATACTTTTTCAAATCCTGTAGAATTAATAAAATATATTAATAATAAAAAGAATTATATAAGTATAAGGTCTGATCAGAGGTTATTTGTTAAGTTTAAGGAACAAAAAGAAAATTTAATCGATTATATTAAATCTATAGTAAATGATTTTTTAAAAATGATAGAAAATTAATTAGAGCTCATATGCTTTAAAAGTTTTACTAATGAATCAACAGATTGTGATCCTGTAAGTGTTATTCCATCATTAATAACATATGTTGGAACACCCATTACACCATTTTCTCTATTTTTTTTCTCTTCTTCGATTATAGTTTCATTATCTACATCTTCTGAGAATTTTTTCCTAATTTCTTCTTTATTTAAACCGGAATCCTCAGCTATTTCTAATAATATATCAATATTACTTATATCCTTAGATTTTTCAAAATATGCTTTGAATAGGTTTTCAACAACTTCGGTATGACAATCATATTCTTTTGACCAATAAATTAATTTATGACTATTAAACGTATTAGGAATTATATCTAACTTACTGTTTATAATGGAAATTCCTGATTTAATAGCTTCGCTTTTAATTCTCTCTTTCATGGTGCTATGATGATTTTCATTAAACTTTCTTGATATATATTCTTTTTTATTAACACCTTCTTTTGGAAAGTCAGGATTTAGCTGAAATGTTGAGTATGTAAATTTTACATCTATATCAGGTACAAGACTTATTGCTTTATCAAAATTTCTTTTCCCAATAAAGCACCAGGGACAAATAGTATCGGAAATTACATCAATTTTTATCATTATTTTCTCTAAATTTTATAGATAATCTTGCTTATTGTAAAATCTAAAGGCATAACTGTCTATAATGGAAATTAAATCAACATATTTAGTAGACAGTCATTGTCATTTAAATTTTCAAGATTTTAATGGTGACTTTGAACAAGTTTTGTCAAGGGCGGAAGAGTCAAACGTCAAAATAATGGTTTCAATATCGACTGAATTGGATGAAATTGATAAAATTATAAAAATTTCTGAAAAATATAGTAATATCTACTGTACAGTAGGTGTTCACCCTCACTCAACAAATATAAAAAATCAATTTGATGAGGTTTTTCTTGAAGAAAAATCACAAAATTCCAACGTTATAGGAATAGGGGAGACAGGTTTAGATTTTTATTACGAAAATTCAAAAAAAGATGATCAAATTAAAAGTTTCAAAAAACATATAAATGTCTCCAGGAATACCCAACTACCAATAATTATTCATACCCGTGAAGCCGATGATGAAACATGCTCAATTTTAGAAGAAGAGACAAAAAAAGGTGAATTTCCAGGAATTATTCACTGTTTTACTGCAGGAGATGATTTAGCAAAACGTGTTATAGATTTGGGTTTTTATATATCATTATCAGGCATAGTTACTTTTAAAAACGCCAATAAATTAAGAGAAACTATTAAAAATATTCCTTTGGAAAGATTAATAGTTGAAACCGACTCCCCATATTTATCACCTGAGCCTATGAGAGGAAAAAGGAATGAACCCTCACATGTAGTGCATACTGCAAAATATTTAGCAAATTTTTACAATGTTGATGAAGATGAGTTTTTTGCATTAACAACAAATAATTTTTTTGAAATCTTCAAAAAAGCAAAAAGGCCTGCTTATGAGCAGTAAAGTAATGGTTACTGTACTAGGCTGTGGATCGTCTGGTGGCGTTCCAAGAATAGACGGTGACTGGGGTAATTGTGACCCAAATGAACCAAAAAATTTAAGATCGAGATGTTCTTTACTAGTTCAAAAATTTAATGATTTAGGAGATGTTACTTCAGTTTTAATTGATACTTCACCAGATTTAAGAAATCAATTATTGAAAACTAATGTGAAACAAATTGATGCAGTATTGTATACTCATGATCATGCTGATCAGTCTGGTGGTATAGATGATCTAAGAATTTTTGCACTTAGAAAAAGAAAAAGGGTTCAAGTTTATATGGACGATAAAACTGCCTCTAGGCTAATACCAAGGTTTAGTTATTGTTTTAATACTCTTGAAGATAAGGTATATCCTGCAATTTTAGAGAAAAATACAATTATTCCATTCGAGGACTTTGTAATAAATGGACCAGGTGGAGATATAAAATTTCTTCCGTTCCTTCAAAAACACGGAAAAATCGATTCTTTGGGCTTTAAATTTAATAATATTGCTTATTCTAGTGATGTTGTAGATTTTTATCCTGAGAGCTTTGATTTACTTGATAATTTAGATTATTGGATTGTCGATGCATTAAGATATGATCCTCATCCAACACATGCTCATTTAGATCTTACATTAAAATGGATCAAAAAACTTAATACCAAGAGAGGAATACTTACAAACCTTCATATTGATCTTGATTATAATGATTTAAAAGAAACATTACCTAACCATATTGAGCCAGCTTTTGATAATTTAACTTTTGAGGTAGATCTATAGATATATTATTTATACATAATATATATTATGCGCATAATTATGATTAAATTTATAACAAAGAGAATCCTTATAGCTATACCTACTCTATTGATAATAATTGCTTTTAGCTTTTCAATGATGAGAGTTGCTCCAGGCGGACCTTTTACTAATGAGAGAGCTTTACCCCCTGAAATAGAAAAAAATATTAAGGCTGCATATAATCTTGATAAACCTGTTTATGAGCAATTTTATATTTACATGAAAAATATAGCCAAAGGTGACTTTGGGCCCTCTTTTAAATATAAAGATTTCTCAGTTAAAGAATTAATTCTCAATGGATTACCTGTAAGTATTACTTTAGGCTTATCCGCGATAATTATCTCATTGTTTTTAGGTTCTTTATTAGGAATTATAGCCGCTATAAATAGAAATACTATTTTTGATTATTCTGTAATGGGTGTCTCATTAGTAGGTATTTGTGTACCAAGCTTTGTTATGGCTCCATTACTATCGCTTTTTTTCAGCTTATACATGGGAATTTTACCTACTTCTGGCTGGAATAATGGTAATATACTTAATCTTATTCTGCCAATAACTGCTTTATCCCTACCTCAAATTGCTATTATATCAAGAATGATGAGGGCAAGCACTATTGAGGTCTTAAACTCAAATTTTATACGTACAGCCAAGTCAAAGGGTTTAAATCAATCCTATATAATTAGAAAACACGTAATTAGAGCATCAATTTTACCAATTGTAGAATATTTAGCCCCTGCTTCAGCAGGTTTAATGACAGGATCAATCATTATTGAGCAAATCTTTGGTTTACCTGGAATTGGAAGATATTTTGTTGTTGGTGCATTACAAAGAGATTATACCTTAGTAAGCGGTGTATTAATTTTATATGCTTCCTTATTAATACTTTTAATCTTAATTACAGACATTGTCAGGGCAATTTTAGATCCAAGAGTCAAAATATAAGATTATGAATAAAAAGCATATAAAAATAATCGAGGATTACTCCAATATAAAAGGCAGGTCCTTATGGGTTGATGCACGAAGAAGATTATTTCAAAACAAAGCAGCCGTTATATCTCTATTTTTAATATTTTTAGTAGCTTTTCTGTCATTTTTTGGTCCTTTTTTTCTAAAATATAGCTTCAGTGATACTGATTGGAATTCAATATATTACCCTCCTAGTCTCAATAATGGTCATTTTCTTGGTACTGATGGTAATGGAAGGGATTTATTGGTAAGAATTTTATATGGAGGTAGACTTAGCTTAACTATAGGTATTTTAGCAACACTTGTTAGTGTTTTTATAGGTGTAATTTACGGAACAATTGCCGGATATTTTGGAGGTAAATTAGATATTTTTATGATGAGAGTCGTTGAGATACTCTATGCAATGCCCTATTTAATATTTGTTATATTATTAATGGTAGTATTTGGAAGAAATATCTATTTTCTATTTATAGCTATAGGCGCTGTTGAATGGTTAACAATGGCAAGAATTGTAAGAGGACAAACTATCTCATTGAAAGAAAAAGAGTTTATTGAAACAAGTAAAGCTCTTGGTCAATCAAATTTTATGATTATATGGAAACATATAATTCCAAATTTAGCTGGTCCTATAGTTGTTTATATAACTCTTATGGTACCATCAGTAATCATTTTAGAGAGTTTTTTGTCTTTTCTTGGTTTAGGTGTTCAAGAGCCATTAACATCTTGGGGTGTTTTAATTTCAGAAGGTTCACGAGAAATGGAAACGGCATGGTGGTTATTAATATTTCCAGGCATATTTATGACCATAACACTAGCCTCATTAAACTTTATTGGAGATGGATTAAGAGATGCAATCGACCCAAAAGAATATTAAAAACAATAATTTACTGATTAATATTAATAAATTAAATGTATTTTTTAAAACTCCAGAAGGTCTTTCACATGTTGTGAAAGATGTAAATTTTAATGTAAAAAAAGGAACATGCCTTGGTGTTGTCGGTGAGTCCGGATCAGGCAAAACTCAAACTTTTTTCTCTATAACAGGTTTATTAGCAAAAAATGGTTATGCTGAGGGAGAAGCAAATTTTAAAAATTATAATTTAATTACATGTGATGATGAAATAAGAAGAGGTTTTCTTGGTAAATCAATAGGTTTTATTTTTCAAGATCCAATGACTAGTTTAACACCTCACTTGAAGATTGGTGATCAGTTAGCTGAAATAGCTATTTATCACAAAAAAATCACTAAAAGTAAGGCATTACAAAGAGCAGCTGAGGTTATGGATGTAGTCAAGCTTCCAAATAATAGAGATATAATTAATTCTTATCCACACGAATTATCAGGCGGAATGAAACAAAGAATAATGATTGCAATCTCATTAATGTGCGAACCAGATCTTATAATTGCAGATGAACCAACCACAGCTCTTGACGTTACTACACAAGCAGAAATACTTAATATATTTAATGAGTTAAAGAATAATTTGAATTTAGGATTAGTATTAATATCACATAATATTGGAGTTATAGCTGAAACATCAAATGAGGTATTAGTTATGAAAAACGGACAAATTTTAGAAAATGGAAATACACATGAAGTTTTAACAAAACCAAAAAATGACTACACTAAACATTTGTTATCTTGCATTCCTCCATGGATAGGAAATTAAATGATAATTAAAGAGAAAATTCTTCAAGTTGATGATTTAAGCTTGCATTATAAACTTTCAAGAGGCCTATTTAAGTCTTCAATTTTGATAAAAGCTGTTGATAATATTAGTTTTTCTTTATTTGATGGCGAAACATTAGGTATTGTTGGAGAATCTGGTTCTGGCAAGTCAAGTTTATGTAGACTCATTTTAAAGCTTATAGGAAAAACATCGGGATCCATTAAGTGGTTTAATAAAGATATTTATAGTCTTAACTTTTCTGATTTAAGAGAATTTAGAAAATCAGTTCAAATTATCTTTCAAGATCCATATGGAAGTTTGGATCCTCGCATGACGATAGGTAAAATAATTGCTGAACCATTAGATATTTACAATAAAACTCTTAAAAACAACGAAAAAGAAGAGATTGTTAGAAATGTTATGAAAGATGTTGGTTTATCAAATGAGTTATTCAATCGTTATCCTCATGAATTATCAGGAGGCCAATGTCAGAGGGTTGGAATAGCAAGATCATTAATCAATAAACCTTCTGTTTTAATATGTGATGAGCCAGTATCAGCTCTGGATTTATCAATACAGGCGCAAATACTCGATTTAATAAAATTACTTAAAGAGAAATATAAATTAACAGTTATTTTTGTAAGTCATGATCTTTCAATAATTAAATCTATTTGTGACAGGGTTATCGTACTTAAAAATGGAAATATTGTAGAGAGTAATGATACTGATATTTTATTTAGTAAACCTAGTAATGATTATACAAAAAAATTAATTTCTTCAGTTCCTTCCCCTATTCCGATAAAATAGAAGTATGAAAATTAAGACTGAAATTCAAGCTGTAATTTGGAAAATCAATGTAGAAGTTGGTCAAAAAGTTGATATTGGAGATACCGTTGTTATTTTAGAGTCAATGAAGATGGAAATACCAATAGAATCAGAATTTAGTGGAATAGTTAAAGAGATTTTAATTAACGAGGGTGATCAAGTTAATGAAGATCAAGAACTTATAATTCTAGAATAATTATTGGGCTCTAGGCGCAACTGCTAAAATAGTATCAGCACCAGATCTTTTTCTACTTATGCTTATAATTGCTGTTCTTAAATCTTTTTCATAAACCAAGAA
>CEPL01004203.1_pt1 | contig 38620 bp, 40 predicted proteins | sample 530541 | NCBI WGS metagenome assembly CEPL01 (sample SAMEA2620339, study PRJEB7988) | marine metagenome | biome: marine biome (ENVO:00000447); feature: surface water layer (ENVO:00002042); material: "saline water (ENVO:00002010), including plankton (ENVO:xxxxxxxx)" | depth 5 m
GAAGAAAAATCTAAAACCTGGAGAGCTTGTAGAAATTTTTATTGAATCAAACACAGCAACTACATTAATTGGGAAAGTTATATAGTATGAATCAAGAAGTTAAAAATATTAAACAAAGATTTGAGATTATTGGAACAGATCCAATGCTTGATAGATCTATTGAAAAAGCCTTGAGAGTTTCTCCAACAGATATTTCAGTTTTAATTACCGGTGAAAGTGGCGTGGGAAAAGAAATATTTCCAAAAATAATTCATCAACTTTCTCACAGAAAACACAATAAATTTATTGCAGTGAATTGTGGAGCAATTCCTGAAGGGACAATCGACTCTGAGTTATTTGGGCATGAAAAGGGTGCATTTACGGGTGCTACATCCACAAGATCTGGATATTTTGAAGTTGCAGATGGCGGGACAATTTTTTTAGATGAGGTTGGTGAATTACCAATGACTACACAAGTCAGGCTATTAAGAGTTTTAGAAAATGGGGAATTTATAAAAGTTGGTTCTTCAAAAGTTCAAAAAACTAATGTAAGAATAGTTGCAGCGACAAATGTCAATATGGATTCAGCAATCAAAAAAAATAAATTCAGAGAGGATTTATACTACAGATTAAGTACAGTAGAGATTAATTTACCTCCTTTAAGAAGGAGAAAAAATGACATAGTACTGCTTTTTAGAAAATTTGCTTCTGATTTTGGAAAAAAATATAACATGCCAACTGTACGGTTAGATGATGAAGCGCAAATATTATTAAAGAATTACAGATGGAATGGTAATATTAGACAATTAAAAAACATCACAGAACAATTATCAGTCCTAGAGCAAGAAAGAGCAATAAATGCTAGTCTTCTGGGAAGTTATCTGCCTAGTCCAGTTAGTAATCTCCCAGCTTTAATTGAAGAAAACAATGATGCTAGTGATTTTTCGTCAGAGCGAGAGATATTGTACAAAATACTTTTTGACATGAAAAAGGATTTAAATGAAGTAAAAAAAGTAATTAACAAAATTCAAAACGATGATCCTGACTATAAAATTTCTGACATGAATGATATTTCAGAAAAGTTAAATGATAATTTAGACAATCAAGGCTTAGTCACAATCAATGAAAAAAGGGAATACCAAACTCAAAGTGACAATTTTGAATATGCTGAAGAAATTTTCGAGGAAGAAACTCTATCTATACAGGACAAGGAGTTAGAATTAATAATAAAGTCATTAGAGAGAAATAATGGAAAAAGAAAAGCAGCTGCAAAAGAGCTAGGAATTTCTGAACGTACACTTTACAGAAAAATTAAACAATATGATATTAAGCTTTAAAAGATTTTTTTACCTGTTCTTGATTTTAAGTTTTTCATCTTGTGGAAATTATTCTTTTACTGGAGCTTCAATTCCGGAAGGAACAGAAACTTTTCAAGTTAATTTGTTCGAAAATAACTCTGGAAATAATGTGGGATCTATTTTTGAGCCTGGTTTGGACAGAGATTTTACAGTAGCACTACAGAATATTCTTGAAAATCAAACAAATCTTCAACTTGTTCAATCTAATGGGGACTTATTATATGAGGGAGAAATTATTGAATATAGAGTTAGTCCGATGACTGCTACTTCAAACTTAAACGCTGCACAAAACAGACTAAGTATAAGTGTAAATGTAAATTTTACAAATTTTTTAAAGGAAGATGATAATTTTCAAAGAAGATTTTCATTTTATTTTGATTATCCTGCAGAACAACAACTTATTTCTGTAAAATCTGAAGCTCATGAAATTATTTTTGAGAGACTAACACAAGATATATTTAACGCATCTTTAGCAAAATGGTAAAATTTGATAAAAATTACATAATAAATTCCTTGTCAAAATCAAGTAACTTAACAATGAAAGATTTTAAGGAAATTGAAAAAATATCTAAAGATTTTTCATACTACTTACCATCAAAGCTTCTTATCCTATTAATTTTAAAAAATAATGATATAATAGAATATTATAAAAAACTTAATGAGTTTTCAATTCAATTTATTGATAGAAAATTTTTAAAAAAAACAATTGAAGAGGGAAATTCAAATAATGAAATTAAAGAAGTATTTGATGACTTAGAGCTTATTAATTCTCCAGACGAAAATTCTTTTTTAGACTGGATTTTAAAAACAAAATCAATCAAAAATCAGGATATTTTAGATTCAGAAAATCGTTGGGATGAATTGAACCTCACTAATTTAAAAGTTAGTTCAAGTTCAAAAAAGAAAATAACCAGAGAGGATTATATGACAGAAACTTTAGCTAAAGTTTATGTCAGGCAAGAAAAATATAAAGAGGCTTTGAAAGCTTACAAGATATTAAGTTTGAAATATCCAGAAAAAATCAGTTTATTTGCAAACCAAATTAAAGAATTAAAAAAAAGATTAAAGAATGAATAGTATGTTTACAATAATATTATTTTCAATCATATTCTTATCATTCTTACTTGTATTAGTAATTATGGTACAAAATCCTAAAGGAGGTGGATTATCATCAAGTTTCGGCGGTAGTGACTCACAACAACTTGGTGGAGTTAAGCAAACTGGAGATTTCTTAGATAAAAGTACGTGGTTTTTAGCTACCGCTCTTTTGCTCCTAATTCTATTTTCAAATATCACTTTAAATTCAGGCGAAACTCAAACTGAATCAGAATTATTAAGTGGTGATAATTTTGAAATTGAAGAAGTGCTAGAAGATAGTTCTCCAAACACAGAATCTGAATAAAATAATGTCATGATGTCATGATTTAATACCTCATTTTTGTTATTAGGTATTTGGCATGGTTGATGACTATAATTAATAAATTAAAATTATGAGTAAGTTAAATATTAAACCTCTTGCAGACAGAGTTTTAGTAGAACCTCTTGAAGCAGAAACTAAAACAGCATCGGGAATTATTATACCTGATACTGCCAAAGAAAAACCACAAAAAGGTAATGTAGTTGCAGTTGGTGCAGGTACAAAAGAAAACCCAATAACAGTCAAAGTTGGGCAAACGGTACTTTATGGAAAATATTCAGGAACGGAACTTAAACTTGACGGTAACGACTATTTAATAATGAGAGAGAGTGATATTCTCGCTATAGTATAATTAAAAACTTAATAAAATGGCTAAAAAAATACAATTTGATATAGAAGCTAGAGAAGGCTTAAAAAAAGGAGTGGATGCTCTTGCAAATGCGGTTAAAGTTACATTAGGTCCTAAAGGGAGAAATGTTATAATTGGAAAATCGTTCGGTGGTCCCCAAGTAACTAAAGATGGAGTAACAGTTGCTAAAGAAATTGAATTAGAAGATTCTCTTGAAAATATGGGTGCTCAAATGGTAAAAGAAGTTGCGTCAAAAACCAACGATTTAGCTGGTGATGGAACAACAACTGCTACAATTCTAGCTCAATCCATAGTTAACGAAGGTTTAAAAAATGTTACAGCTGGAGCAAATCCTATGGATTTAAAAAGAGGTGTGGATAAAGCAGTTTCTGCTGTTGTTGAAAATCTAAATAAAGCTGCTAAAACAGTTGGAAACTCATCCGAAAAAATTCAACAAATAGCTTCGATTTCTGCCAATAATGATAATGTAATTGGTGATTTAATTACTGAAGCATTTGAAAAAGTTGGAAAAGAAGGTGTTATTACAGTGGAGGAAGCTAAAGGAACTGATACGTATGTTGATGTTGTTGAAGGTATGCAGTTTGATAGAGGTTATTTGTCTCCTTATTTTGTAACAAACAGTGAAAAAATGGAATCTGATCTAGAGAGTCCTTATATTTTACTATATGACAAAAAGATTTCTGCTATGAAGGATCTCCTTCCTATTTTAGAACCGGTCGCCCAAAGCGGAAAACCATTACTTGTAATTGCAGAAGATGTTGATGGTGAAGCTTTGGCAACTTTGGTAGTTAATAAACTCAGAGGCGCATTAAAAATTGCTGCTGTCAAAGCTCCAGGTTTTGGCGATAGAAGAAAAGCAATGCTTGAAGACATCGCTATTTTAACTGGTGGAACCGTAATTTCAGAAGAAAGAGGTTTTAACATCGAAAATACGACAATTGATATGCTTGGTTCAGCAGAAAGAGTTACAATTGACAAAGACAATACAACAATTGTTAATGGTGCTGGTGAGAAAAAAGCTATTGAAGATAGAGTCAATCAAATTAAAACTCAAATTGAAACAACTACATCTGATTACGATAAAGAAAAGTTACAAGAAAGGTTAGCAAAATTGGCTGGAGGTGTTGCTGTTCTTTACGTTGGAGCAGCATCTGAAGTTGAAATGAAAGAGAAAAAAGATAGAGTTGATGATGCATTGCACGCGACAAGAGCTGCTGTTGAAGAAGGAATTGTTGCTGGTGGTGGTGTTGCTTTAATTAGAGCTAGAAATGTTTTAAGTAAAATTAAAGCTAATAATGATGACGAGCTAACAGGTATTCAGATTATTTCTAGAGCTCTAGAAGCTCCAGTTAGAACTATCGTCGCCAATGCTGGTGGTGAGGGATCAGTTGTGGTCGCAAAAATTATTGAAGGTAAAGATGGTTTTGGATATGATGCCAAATCAGAGCAATATGTTGATTTGTTTGATGCTGGTATAATAGATCCAAAGAAAGTTACTAGGGTTGCATTAGAAAATGCTGCTTCCGTTGCCGGAATGATCTTAACCACAGAATGTGCGCTTGTTGACATTAAAGAAGATACACCTGCTGCACCTCCAATGGGAGGTGGCGGAATGCCAGGAATGATGTAATTGTCAATAAATTAGGATAAAAAAGCTGCACTTATGCAGCTTTTTTTTTTATTATTATTTTAATTTTGATGAAAAATTATTTTGTCAAATAAAACCCAAAAATCTGCACTTATTTCCGTTTTTAACAAAAAGGGAATTGAAAAAATAGCCCAAAAACTCAAAGAACTTAATATTCGTATTATATCAACAGGTGGAACAGAAAAATATTTAACATCATTAAATTTTGATGTATTAAAAGTTGAGAATTTAACATCATATCCTTCAATTTTTGGAGGCAGAGTTAAAACATTACATCCAAGTATTTTTGGAGGAATATTGTTCAGAAGAGAAAATGAATCAGATTTAATTGAACAAAATAACTATGATATTCCAAGTATTGATTTTGTAATAGTTGATTTATACCCATTCGAGGAAACAGTACTAAATTCTAACTCACATGAGGATATTATTGAAAAAATTGATATTGGTGGTATATCGTTAATCAGAGCAGCTGCAAAAAATTATAAAGATGTAGTTTGTGTTTCTAGCATTAATCAATATGAAGACTTTTTGAGCGACATGGATACTGACAAAGGAAATTTTAGTATTAAAAAAAAACAAAATTATGCCTCACATGCATTCAAAATTTCAAGTAATTATGATTCTTTGATTAATGAATACTTAGTTAGTGGTTCAGTTTCTAAAACAAAGCAACTGAGATATGGTGAAAATCCGCACCAAAAAGGGTTTTTCAAAGGTAGTCTAGAAACCGTTTTTGATAAAATTCACGGAAAAGAGCTTTCATACAATAACCTCTTAGATATTGATTCAGCTTTCAACCTCATCAAGGAGTTTTGGGAAGAAAAATGTGCTTTTGCCATTCTAAAACACAATAATGCTTGTGGAGTTGCAGTAAGGGATAATATACTAGAAGCATATAATGCTGCCTTAGCGGGTGATCCTGTTTCTGCATTTGGAGGAATATTAATAACTAATTCTGAAATTAATGAAAAAGCTGCTCAATCTATTGATAAACTTTTTTGTGAAGTAATTTTAGCTCCTAGTTACTCAGAAAAAGCATTAAGCATTCTGAAAAGCAAAAAAAATAGAATTATTTTAAGACTAAATAATATTATTCTTCCTGCCCAAAATACGAGATCATGTTTAAATGGATTTCTAATTCAAGATAGTGATTCAATTACTGACAATAGAAAAAATTTAAAATGTGTAACTGAAAAAAAACCTTCTGAATTTGAAGTTGAAGATCTAATATTTGCATCAAAAATTTCAAAGCATACTAAATCAAATACAATAGTAATTGCAAAAAACAAACAACTTTTAGCTTCAGGTACTGGACAAACGTCGAGAGTTGATGCATTAAATCAGGCGATAGATAAGGCGAAGAAATTTGATTTTGATTTAAATAAAAGTGTTATGGCCAGTGATGCATTTTTTCCATTTCCAGATTGTATTGAAATTGCATCAAAATCAGGTATTAGCTCTGTAATTCAACCTGGAGGTTCAATAAAAGATCATCTATCAATTAAAACCTGTGATGAAAATAAAATTTCAATGGTTTTTACTGGAAATAGACACTTTAAACATTAATTTAGTAACTTTACTAACAACCCAAAATAAATGAGTTTTTTCGATTTCTGGACAGAGTCAATTGCTATAGATTTAGGAACAGCAAACACACTTATTATTCATAATGATAAGGTTGTTGTAGATAGCCCTTCTATTGTAGCTTTGGATCAAAAAAGTGGAAAAATTATTGCCGTTGGTCATGAGGCGAAACTTATGCATGGGAAAACCCATGAAAATATAAAAACAATCCGACCGCTTAAGGATGGAGTGATTGCAGATTTTAACGCCTCTGAACAGATGATCGGTCAACTAATCAAAAGTATTCCTAACCTCAACAAAAGATTTTATTCTCCTTCTCTCAAAATGGTTATATGTATTCCCTCTGGAATAACTGAAGTAGAAATGAGAGCTGTAAAAGAATCTGCTGAAAGAGTTAACGGAAAAGAAGTTTACTTAATTCATGAGCCAATGGCTGCAGCCATAGGAATTGGTGTTGACATCATGCAACCTAAGGGAAATATGATTATTGACATTGGTGGTGGTACGACAGAAATTGCGGTAATTGCTATGGCGGGTATTGTTTGTGATAAGAGTGTTAAGATTGCAGGGGATGTATTTACCGAAGATATTGTTTATTATATGAGAACTCAGCACAACTTAGCTGTTGGGGATAGATCTGCTGAAAATATAAAAATTAATATTGGCTCTGCTTTAGATGAATTAGATAATCCTCCTGAAGATATGCTAGTCCAAGGTAGAGATTTACTTTCTGGAAAACCTAAAGAAATTTCTATTGGTTATCGTGAAATTTCTAAAGCTTTAGATAAATCTATTATAAGGATTGAAGAATCAGTAATGGAAACATTATCTCAAACTCCACCTGAGTTAGCTGCTGACATTTATAATACAGGAATATATCTGGCAGGTGGCGGTTCAATGTTAAGAGGTTTGGATAAAAGAATTTCTAAGAAGACAGATCTTCCAGTTTTTATAGCAGAAGATCCATTACGTGCTGTAGTTAGAGGTACTGGAATAACATTAAAAAATATTGATCGCTACAAAAGTGTTTTAGTTACTTAAATTAATGCGAAATTTTATTGACTATTTGATAAAGAATACAAGCAGCATTATTTATTTATTATTAATTACTATTACTCTAACACAGATTTTCTCTAGAAATTATTATCAAAATTCAGTATTTAATCTATACTTTTCAGAAGCAACAAATAGCTTTATTGATGAAAAAAATAACATAATAAGTTATTTGAATCTTAAGCAAGAAAACAAAAGGTTAGTTCGTGAAAACATGTATCTACTAAAACAATCTATCAACTTAAATTATTCATCATCAGATAGTATTCAAGAAAATAATTTTGAATTAATTCCAGCTCGTATTATCTCAAACTCAATTAAGTTTAATAAAAACTTTATTAAACTTAATGTAGGAGAAAAAGATGGTGTTGAAATTGATGATGGAATTATAACAAAGTTTGGAATTATTGGAATAATTAATAAAACTTCAGATAATTTTTCCTCAGGTATTTCTCTTTTAAATTCAGAAATCAAAATCAATGCAATGATAAAAAAAACAAATCATTTTGGTTCTTTATTTTGGGATGGCTTAAGTCATAAAAAAGTTAAACTAACAGATATTCCAAGAAGCGCAAATATTTCGAGGGGAGACACCATTGTTAGTGGAGGAATGTCTTATATTTTTCCAAAAAATATTTTGATAGGAGTGGTTGATGATTATTCTATTCCTGAATCGACAAATTACTATAATATAACAGTTAGATTATTTGAGGATTTTGGAGCGATTGGGAATGCTTTTGTTATTAAAAACAGTTCAGTCGATGAATTAAAAAGGTTAGACAATGATGAGTAATATAAATAAATTATTATTTTTTAGATTCCTATATTTAACTCTGGGTCAAATTTTAATTTTTAATAATTTTTTGATATTTGGAAGCAATGTAAATGTTTATCTAATTTTCATATTAATATTCCCGTTAAATTATAATAAATCTCTTGCCTACATTATAACCTTTCTTTTTGGTTTTGTACTAGATTTTTTTTCAAATTCATCGGGAATAATAACTTTTTCATTACTAATTTCTATTTTAATTAAACCTTATATTGTAAGATTTATTTTTGGATACTTTGATGTTAATCAAGTTAGAAAAACGTCAGAATACATAAGTAAAACAGGTCTTTTTCAAAAATTAGGTTATTTATTAATTATGTTTCTTTCTCATCAGTTTATTATAAATTTTATCGATATTTTTTCATTTGAAAATATCAAATTCATAATTAATAAAACTTTAATTAGTTCAATTATTTCTATCTTATTTTCTTATATAATTATCTTTATATTTTTTAGAAAAAATGCGAGATAAAATTTTTCAAATTGTCGTTTTATTAATCTCTGGATTGCTGGTTGTGAAATTATTTGACTTACAAATAATTAAAAGTAGTTCTTATGATTTTCTTGATAGAGCATCGATTCAAAAGGTGTATGAATTTCCTGAAAGAGGTTATATATATGATAGAAATGATAAACTTATTGTTTCTAATGAACCATACTATGATTTAATGATTATCCCTGGCGATGTTGACTTAAATGACAGTATTGAAGTTTCAAAACTTTTAAATATTCCAATTCAAACATTTAATACTAAATTAAATCAATCCAGAATTTTTTCAAATGTTAAACCTTCTGTGTTCATGTCTGGAATAACAAAAAATGAGTTTGCTTCAATACAAGAAAAATTATGGAAATATGGTGGTTTTTTTACTCAAAAAAATTCTAAGAGAAAATATAATTACAAAACAGCATCCAATATTCTAGGCTATACAAGTGAAGTTAATGGTTATGAAGTAGAATCCAATCCATATTATAAATCAGGTGAAATGATTGGAAGACAAGGACTTGAAAAAACGTACGAAATAAAACTTAGAGGGAAAAAAGGAGTAAAATATCTTCAAAAAGATAAGTTTAACAGGATAATTGGAAGTTATAATAATGAAACTTATGACTCAAGCTATGTGCCAGCAAAAAACATAAAACTAACTCTTGATATTGACCTTCAGAAATATGGAGATTCACTTTTAAAAAACAAATTTGGGAGTATTATTGCTATTGAGCCAAAAACTGGTGAAATACTTTCAATAGTTAATTCTCCTGGATATGATCCCAGCATCCTAGTAGGAAGAGATAGGTCTGATAATTACAGAAAACTCTATTTAGATAGTATTGGAAAGCCTTTATTTGAAAGAGGATTGCAGGGTCAATATCCACCTGGGTCTACTTTCAAAATAATAAATGCTTTGATTGGTTTGCAAGAAAATGTAATTGATGAAAAAACTTTATTTACGTGTAAAGGAGGTCATTTTTATGCTAAAAACTCTTTTATGAAATGTCACACAAATGAGGCAGTAAGCACCAATTTAAATAAGGCTATATATACATCATGTAACACTTATTTTGCAAAAACATACAGGAAAATAATTGAAAATTATGAAACCTCATCAATTGGACTAGATAAATGGAAAAAATATGTCAATTCATTTGGTTTTGGGGATTTTTTAGGATATGATCACCCTACTGGAAGAAGAGGATTCATACCAGATTCAGATTATTATAATAGATGGTACAATAAATCATGGAGAGCTTCCACCACAATATCAAACTCAATTGGTCAGGGAGAAGTTTTAACAACACCTGTTCAACTAGCAAATTTTGCTGCGATAATTGCAAATAAAGGTTGGTATATAACCCCGCATTTTGTAAAAGAAATTGAAAATGATTCATTAGACATTAGTTATAAAGAAAAAAAAGAAAGCCTAATAGCTGAAGAACACTTTGACCCAATTATAAAAGGTATGGTAGATGTAATCGAAAAAGGAACAGCACAAAATTCAAAAATTAAAGGAATATCATTTGCCGGTAAAACTGGTACTGCTGAAAACTTCATCAAAATTAGAGGTCTAAGAAAACAACTAACTGATCACTCAATTTTTATTGGCTTTGCTCCTGCTGAGAATCCAAAAATAGCTATTTGCGTCTTTATTGAAAATGGATATTGGGGGACTAGATGGGCAGCACCAATATCAAGCCTTATCGCTGAAAAATATCTTAAAGGAGAAGTTAAAAGGAAATGGTTAGAAAAATATGTATTAGATGGTGACTTAACTAAAGAATATTTAAAGCCTTACAAATTTGATAATTTTAAAATAAATGAATAGTAATTTGAGTCTTAATAAATTTGATTTACTTTCAATTATATTAGTTTCAATTCTAATAATTTCTGGACTAATAAATATCTATTCTACTACTTATATTTCAGATTCTGAGATGTTCTCACTAAGTAATCCTTTTGGAAAACAATTACTTTTTGTTTTTTTTAGCATAGTACTATTTTGGATAATTCTTTTTTTTAAGGGTAAATTATTTCAACAATATTCAAGTTTGATGTATTTATTTATGAGTATCACATTAATACTTGTTTTATTTTTTGGAAACGAGATAAATGGCTCAAGTTCATGGTTTAGCTTATTTGGTTTTAGTTTTCAACCTTCAGAATTTATGAAACCAATAACTGGACTAGTTTTAGCTAAATTCTTAAGTAATATACACTCTGACTTAAAAAGAACTAAAGTTCAATTGTACAGTTTCATTATAGTCTTTATTCCAATTTCACTGATTATGTTGCAACCAGACCCAGGAACTGCACTGATTTATTTTAGTTTTTTCTTTGTTTTATATATAGTTGGACTTCCTAGTATATATATGAATGTATTTATTGTTTCTGTAATACTTTTTTTAACAACAATACTATTCAAGAAAAATAATGTTATACTGATAGTTTCAATTTTAACTGGTTTGTTAGGATTAATTTTTTTATATAGAAAAATTAAAATTGGAAGGTTATTATTTATTTCTATTTCATCAATACTATTTATAATATTTATTGATATTATTTACAATAATATTTTTGAGCAAAGACATAGGGATAGATTTGAAGTTGTTCTTGGAATTACTGAGGATGATAGAGGGATTGGGTATAATACTAATCAATCTCAATTAGCATTTAAATCAGGTGGGTTTTATGGGGAAGGATTTTTAAATGGAAGTCAAACAAAAGGGAATTTTGTTCCTGAACAACACAGTGATTACATATTTGCAACCATTGGAGAAGAATGGGGGTTTATAGGCACATTCTCTATTATATTAATTTATACGTTATTAATCATGAGAATGATTAATAGAGCTAATAAACATCGAAATATTTTTAATAAAATATTCATCTACTCAGTTGCATCAATTTTCTTCTTTCAATTTTCGGTAAATGTTAGTATGGTAATAGGTGTTTTTCCTACTGTTGGAATACCACTACCTTTTATAAGCTATGGTGGCTCAAGTATGGTTGCTTCTATTTTATTATTCGCAGGCTATATCAAATTTGACTCGTACAAGAAAGAAAAATGGTAACTAAATTTTTATTTTTTCAGAATAATAATTAGAAATATACATAAAACTAGTAACTAAAAGCATTAGAAAAATTCCAGGAATCAAAGCCAAATAAGCATTACCAAGAAGTATATACTGATAATTCTCTTTTATCATGTAACCCCAACTTGGCATTGGTGGTTGGGTACCAATTCCAAGAAAACTCAAGCCACTCTCAAGTAGAATGGATGATGCAAAATTAGTTGCAGCAATAATGAGAATTGGACCAATTATATTAGGTAAAATATGATAAATAATAATTCTCAAGTTACTTAATCCTAAAACTTTAACCGCAACAATATAATCTTTAGCTTTTTCAGAAATAATTTTTCCTCTAACTATTCTAGCTACTTCTACCCATATAGAGCATCCGATCGCAATATACACTTGCCAAAATCCTTTACCCAGTGAGATAGAAATTGCAATTACTAACAATAGTGTAGGTATAGACCAAAAAACATTTATTATCCATACTACTACCATGTCAATATATCCTCCAAAATACCCACCAAGGACTCCAAAAAAAACTCCTAAAATAGTTGAAATCAATACTGCCATTATACCAATAGATAGTGATACTCTTGTGCCTAACATGACTCTACTAAAAAAATCTCTACCATAAATATCAGTACCAAACAGGAATGTTCTTTCTTCAACATAATTATCAACTATATAATTTAAATCTGGGGACTCAAAAACATTTAAATCAATTAGTTTTTCAACTGACTCATCATCATTACTTATCAATTTTAAATTTAGCTTATTACCAACGGTGTTCAATTCAGAAATAGGATATTCGTTATAGATTTTTTCAGAACCTATAAAAAAATCAAAAAAATTTCCTTTAGAATTTTTGAGTGGAACTTTGATAATTTTAGTTTTAAACCCAGGCTTTTCGGACTGAATTCTTAGATTCATAGAGTTGGCATGAGTAGTTTTGTCAGGAATTAAAAAGTAGGTAAATAATGCCACGAAAAAACAAAGACATATGTACAGAAATGAAAGTCTTAAAGGCATGTTATTTTTCACATCTGTTGACTTTAATTATTACTCACAATCGATTCAGAATTACTATTAATTAAACTTAATTGTTTCAAAATATTTACTCCTTCACTTATATAAATATCTTTAGTAAGATTTTTATGCCAACGATTTCTGTTACTTAAAAGTTCCTTATTAGACATTATATAATCTTTTTCAGACTTGAGTAATTTAAAATTTAGATCATTTGAATACTTTGACAAAGATTCAAATTCCTTCGTCTTATTTTTATTTTCGTCAAGATAATTTTGGTAAGTCAAGAATTTTAATGGAATTGTCTTATTATTCTGCTGTTTTTCAATCCAATTAGCTCTTTTACTAATTAATTTTAAATAATTATTATCATTGACTCTAGTTTGTGCATTAGATGAAATAAAATCTAAACTACCTTTATTAATCCATGTATTATAAATTGCAGGGTCTATTTTGTCCCATGCTAATGGATTTTCTTCATCTTTTTCTCCATTAAAAATGTGCATGTAACTATCGGGAACAATTACATCACTTTTAACTCCCTCCAATTGAACTGATTCTCCATTAATTCTATAAAACTTATCTGTGGTAATTTTTAAAGCACCTAAATCAAAATCTGAGTTTGAAATGAATTTATTTAAATCAATTACATTTTGAACTGTACCTTTACCAAATGTTTTTTTACTTCCTAAAATAACAGCTCTCTCATAATCTTGAAGTGCTGCAGCAAGTATTTCTGAAGCTGATGCTGACATTTCATTAATAAGTACAACTAACGGCCCATCCCAGAAAATCTCAGAATTTCTATCATATAGAACTTGTTTTCTGTTTCCAATAGATTTTACCTGAACTATTGGACCTTTTTCAATAAACAAACCAGTCATATCAACAACAGATTGTAATGACCCACCTCCATTATTTCTCAAATCTAATATAAGACCTTCAATACCATTGTTCTTCAATTTGATAATTTCATTCTTAACGTCCTCTGCAGAGTTTCTGTTTTTATAATTAGAAAAATCAACATAAAATTTTGGAAGTGATATGTATCCATAATTAATATCATTTTCTTCAATTAAAGTAGATTTTGCATACAATTCCTCTAACTCAACTAGTGCCCTTGTAATTTGAACTTCCTTAATTGATCCATCAAGTTTTTTTACAGTAAGTGAAACAATAGATTTCTCAGGACCTTTGATTAATTTAATTGCATCATCAATTTTCATCCCAACAATATCAACTGATTCTTCATTCTCTTGAGCAACTTTAATTATAATATCACCAACATCTAATAATTTATCTTTCCATACAGGACCACCAATGATGATTTCAACAACTTTGATATTTCCCTCAGTTTTAGTTAATCTTGCTCCGATTCCAGTAAATTTTCCAGAAATATTTACATCAAATCTTTCTTTATCCTCAGGTTGAAAATAATAAGTGTGAGGATCAAGTTGAGTTAAAAAGGCATTCAAATAATTAGAATACCAATCATCTCTATCAAGATCAGTTATAAATTCAAAATAATCTTCAGTATTTTTCTTAACAATAGCTATAGATTCATTATAGATTCTATCATTTATTACGCTTAAGGTATCTCCTAATTTTAAAGTAGCAATATCAAGCGTTGAAAATTTTAACTGTTTTCTCCATCTATTTTTAATTTCTGATTTAGATCTAGCATATTCCTTTTTTTCAAAATCTAAATCAATATTTTCATTTAAATTAAAATTGAACTTATTATCAACTAGCTCTTCGTAATAAGATTTCGCTTCATCAATTCTAATCTTTGAACGCTGGTAAACAAGATTAAAAAATGACAGATCATATTCTTTAATCTGATCGTCTAATAGGTATTTGTACTTTTCAAATTCTCTAATATCAGACTTTAAAAAAAACCTTTTTTGATTATCCAATTGCTTAATAAAAGAATGATATAAATTTTCAGATAAATTGTTGTCAATAGAAATTTTTTTATAGTGCCCCTTTTCAACAACATACTTTACAACTTCCATCAACAATCTATCTTTATTAGGGTCTGAAAAGTTTTTGTTGGTTATTGTAAAGCCAATAATTAACAGAGAAAATATTACAAAAAAGTAGTTAGATCTTAACTTCATACAATTTATAAATGTAAATAAATATTACAGAAATGATGTTTACTTAAATTAGTTTTATTTCTTTCTGTAAGGATTTACTTACTTTTGTTCAAAAATTAGACCACGAATGTCAAAAAAACCTTTAATTCTTGTAACAAATGATGATGGAATAACCGCTCCGGGAATCAGAACACTGATTTCGGTTATGAACGAAATTGGAGATGTAGTAGTAATAGCCCCTGATAGCCCCCAATCTGGAATGGGTCATGCAATCACAATAAATTCAACACTTGAATGTAATAAAATAACTATTGACAACGGTCCTCAAATAGAATATTCATGCTCCGGAACACCTGCAGATTGTGTTAAATTAGGTGTAAATGAGATTCTTCAAAGAAAACCTGATTTATGTGTTTCTGGTGTTAATCATGGTTCTAACTCATCAATCAATGTTATATATTCAGGAACTATGAGTGCAGCTATAGAAGCAAGTATTGAAGGTGTGCCTGCTATTGGCTTTTCACTATTAGACTATAATTGGGATGCTGAATTTTCACACATAAAGAAATATATAAAAAATATTACATTAAAAACTATTGAAGAAGGACTTCCAAAAGGTATAACCTTAAACGTAAATTTTCCAAAACTTAATCATGAAAAGATTAAAGGAATAAAAATTTGTAAGCAAGCTGATACATGTTGGATTGAAAAATTTGATAAAAGAGTTAATCCTCAAGGTAAAGAATATTATTGGCTAACAGGTGAATTTATAAATAAAGACCAATCTGAAGATTCAGATGAATTTGCTCTTAAAAATGGATATATTTCTATTGTTCCTGTGAAGCATGATTTAACAGATTATAATTCAATAAATAAAATCCAGAACTGGAACTTGTAAGATGAAATACTTTATTATTTCTGGTGAGCCCTCAGGTGATTTACATGGATCAAAATTAATTAAAGGTATTCTTAAATCTGATCCAAAAGCTGAAATTGCATTTTGGGGTGGTGATTTAATGGAAAATGCAGGAGGTAAACTTTTAACCCACTACAATGAATTAGCTTACATGGGGTTTATTGAAGTAATTCTTAACATTTTTAAAATTTTAAATAATTTTAAAAAATGCAAAAGAGATATTTTAGATTTTAATCCTGATAAAATAATTTATATTGATTATCCAGGTTTCAATTTAAGAATGTGCAAATGGTCTAAAAAAAGAGGTTTTAGGAATTATTATTACATAAGTCCGCAAGTTTGGGCTTGGAAAGAAAAAAGAGCAGAAATTATTAAAAAATACATTGATGAATTTTATGTAGTTCTCCCATTTGAAAAAAATTATTTTAAGAAAAAACATAATATTAAATCAAATTTTTTTGGTCATCCTTTAATTGATGACATAGAAAATTTTGAACCACAATTAATTTCTTTCAATAAAAAACCAATTATTTCAATATTACCGGGGAGTAGAAAACAAGAAATAAAAAAAATACTTAATAAAGTTATTGATGTATGCAAATTCTTCCCTGAATTTCAATTTGTTATCGCAGGAGTAAAACATATTGATAGTAAAATTTATAATAATATTATCTCCAAATCTGATTCAAACATTGAAATTATCTATGGTAACACTTATTCACTATTGAAATCTTCAAAACTTGCCATTGTTACTAGTGGGACAGCAACACTTGAAACTGCATTATTAAATATTCCTCAAATGGTTTGCTATGTTACGAACCCTATTAATATTTTCTTAGCAAAACTTCTTGTAAAAATCAAATTTATTTCACTAGTAAACTTAATTTTTGATAAAAAAGTAATTAATGAATTTATTCAATCTGATGTTAATATTTCAAATATCAGAAATGAAATCAACTTACTACTAGGTGAAAAAGGGAGTAAAATCAAAGAAGAATATAAAAGTTTAAGAAAAAGCTTAGGAACTAAAGGTGTTAGTGAAAGAATATCTGCTCACATAGTTAATAGTTAACAGACTATATTGATAATCTTATTTGGAACAAAAATTATTTTTTTTATTTCACGATCATTAATTATCTCTATAATTGATTGATCATTCTTTAAAATATTTTCAACTTCTTCTTGACTGATTCCTAATGGCAATACAATTTGATACTTAAGTTTTCCATTAACAGAAACAGGATATTTTTTTTCAGTTTCAATTAAATATTTAGGATTATGTACTGGATATTCCTCATCGACAATAGAGTTATCATGACCTAGAATATTCCATAATTCCTCTGAAATATGAGGAGCAAAGGGTGATAACAGAACAATTAAATCTTTTAAAACTATTCTTGAATTACATTTTGTTTCATTAAGCTTATTAACTAAAATCATTAGAGCGCTAACACATGTGTTGAAAGAAAAAGATTCAATATCCTCATTGATTTTTTTTATTGTACCATGAAGTACTTTTAGGGATTCTTTATCTGGCTCAGATTCACTTACAACCAATTTATTATCATTGAAAAATAATCTCCATACTTTATTCAAAAAATTATGTACACCAGAAATACCATTGGTATTCCAAGGCTTAGATTGTTCAATAGGTCCTAAAAACATTTCATACAATCTTAATGTATCAGCACCATAATTATCACAAATGTCATCTGGATTAACAACATTGAATTTTGATTTAGACATTTTTTGAACTTCTCTTTCAACTTTAAATACTTTATTCATTATAAACTCAGCATTTTGAAACTCTGCTTGCCAAGCTTTAAATTGATCAATATTTAATTCGTTATTACTATTTACAATTGAAACGTCTACATTTAATTTTTGTACTTTATGATTTTCGATAAGTTCTGCTGAAATATATTCACCAGTTTCAATTTTTCTGTTAACTAATGCAGAATTACCCAGAATCATACCTTGATTAATTAATTTCTTAGCATAAATTTCTGTTGGTACTAATCCTAAGTCAAATAAAAACATCTGCCAAAATCTAGAGTATAGTAAGTGGCCTGTAGCATGCTCACTGCCTCCAATATATATATCAACTTCTCTCCAGTACTCTAAAGATTCTTTAGACGCAAAACTTTTATCATTGTTGGCATCCATATATCTGTTAAAATACCATGAACTTCCCGCCCAGCCTGGCATTGTATTAAGTTCTAACCTGAATATTGTTTTATTATTAATAAGTTTATTTGAAACTACTTTTTTATTTTCCACATCCCAAGCCCACTTATCTGCATTCCCTAGAGGTGGATCGCCATTTTCAGTTGGTAAATAATTTTTTACATAGGGAAGCTCAAGTGGAAGTGATTCAATTTCTATCGCCTTAGGTAAATCGTTTATATAATATATTGGTATTGGTTCACCCCAAAACCTCTGTCTGCTAAAAACCGCGTCCCTTAACTTAAAATTAATAGTTTTATTACCACTAGCAATCGCATTTAATTTTTTACAAGAAAGTTCAAATGCTTCATTGAAATTTAAATTATTTAAAAACTCTGAATTATCAATTAAAAAGTTTTCTTTTGATTCATATGCAGAATCTTCAACACTTATATCTTTAAAAATATTTTTGATAGGTAAATCAAAATATTTGGCAAATAAGAAATCTCTTTGATCACCACAAGGAACTGCCATAACTGCCCCTGTTCCGTATGTAGCTATTACATAATCAGAAATCCATATTGGCATCTTATTTCCAGTAAATGGGTGTATAGCATAAGTACCAGTGAAACAACCAGAAATTGTTTTAACATTAGATATTCTGTCTCTTTCACTTTTTTTACTTGAAATTTCAATATAGTTGTTTACATCATTTTCATGGTTTAAAGTTGTTATTTTCGAAACTATATCGTGTTCTGGTGCAAGAGTAATGAAAGTTGCACCAAAGATAGTGTCTGGACGAGTAGAAAAAACCTCTATATAATCTTCAGAATTTTCAATAGAAAATTTAATCATTGCTCCTTTTGACTTTCCGATCCAATTTCTTTGCATTTCTTTTAATGGATCTGGCCAATCAATAATATCTAATCCACTCAACAGTCTTTCTGAATACTCAGAAATCCTTATACTCCATTGTCTCATTTTTTTTCTAACAACTTCATATCCTCCTCTCTGGGATAATCCATCAATTACTTCATCATTAGCTAGAACAGTTCCTAACTTAGGACACCAGTTTACATCAGTTTCTGAGATATATGCTATTCTGAACTCTTGTAAGATATTTTCTTTCTCTAGATCATTAAAATCATCCCATTCATCACTAGTAAATTCTCTATCATAACCAATCACATAATCACTTCCTTTTTCTAAAAAACCTTCTTTTAAATCTTGAATAGACCTGGCTTTTTTTAATTTTTTATCGTACCAACTGTCAAATAATAGTGTAAACATCCATTGTGTCCACTTGTAATAATTTTTTTCTGATGTTCTTAGTTCTCTTGACCAATCAAAAGAAAAACCCATTCTATCAAGTTGATCCCTATATCTGTTAATATTTTCAGCAGTTGTTTTTTGAGGATGTTGTCCGGTTTGAATTGCATATTGTTCAGCTGGAAGACCAAATGAATCATAGCCCTGAGGATGTAACACATTAAACCCTTTATGCCTTTTATATCTTGAATAAATATCAGATGCAATATATCCTAGTGGATGACCTACATGTAATCCAGCACCAGAGGGATAAGGAAACATATCCAAAATATAAAATTTCTTTTTAGAGGAGTCAATCGACACATTGTATATGCACGATTCTTTCCAAAATTTTTGCCATTTTTTTTCAATATTTCTAAAGTCGTATTGCATTACTAGATGCAAAAGTAAGCTTAATGTTTTAATGGAAAAAAATTAAAAGAATACAATTAAGTAGAATTCCTTTATTATTTTTACTCTACATATTTTCATATTTTGACTAAATCAAAAAATAATAGATTTTTCTCTAACTATTTTCTTGTTATTGTAAGCTTGTCAATAGTATTACTATTTCTTAGTTCTTTTTTATTTACAGCACTGAATTCTGAAAAAATTATAAATGAATTCAAAGAAAAAATACCTGTTGTTGTTTTTATCAAAAGTGAAAGCAAAAAAGTTGAAATAATTCAGTTTGAAAAAAACTTAAATTTCAATAACAATATTAAAAGTTTTGAATTTGTTTCAAAAGAAGATGCTGCATCTAGTTTATCTAAAGATCTAGGAGAGAATTTCATAGATTATCTTGGATATAATCCACTATATGATTCTTATAATATTTTTTTTACGGCTGAAAATGTAAATACTATTTACATAAATCAATTGGTGAACGAGTTTGAAAATGAAAATTTTGTTCAGGAAGTTTCATATGATTTACCGTTAATTGAATTAATTAATACAAATATTAAAATTTTAAACAGATGGTTAATTTTTCTTGGATCTGCTTTCTTTTTACTATCAATAATATTAATGAATAACACAATTAGACTTTCTGTTTATTCAAACAGACTAATTATTAAAACAATGCAATTAGTCGGTGCAACAAAGTCTTTCATCAAAAAACCATTTATATTGAGACAATTAACATTAGGGTTATGCAGCTGGTTATTGTCATCAATGATATTTTTAGGATTACTGTATTACTTGAAAAACAACTTTTATAATTTTTCTTTTAAAAATATTGCTGAATCTCTTGTAATTTCAGGATTAATTTCATTTGTAGTTTGTATTATTATTTCATATATATCAACATCGATTATTACCGGAAAATTTATAAATTCAAAAATTGATAACCTGTACTGATGAGTAAAAAACAATTTGCATTTGGCAGAAGAAATTATAAGTTTATGTTTATTGGAATAGCAATTATCGCTGTAGGTTTTTTGTTAATGTCTGGCGGTGGTAGTGATGATCCTAATGTTTTTAATGATGAGATATATAATTTTAGAAGGATAAGGTTGGCTCCTTCTCTCGTAATAATTGGTTTTGTTGTTGAAGTTTATGCTATTTTAACAAAACCTGAATAGTGGAAATAATCAAGTCTCTTCTTTTAGGAATTATTCAAGGACTTACTGAATTTTTACCTGTATCATCAAGTGGTCATTTAGAAATTTCAAAATTAATATTGGGGTTCAATTATGAAAACACAAGCAGTCTTTTCTTTACCTTAATTCTTCATCTAGCAACTGCATTAAGTGCAATTATTTATTTCAAAGATGATGTTATTTCAATTTTAAGAAGTGTTTTTACATTAAAAAAAGATGAAAATACTTTTTTTGCTATAATGATAATTATTTCTATAATTCCTGCTGGGTTAATTGGCTTTATGTTTGAAGATCAAATCAGCTCACTTTTTGACGGTAATTTGACACTTGTTGGGTTCATGCTAATAATAACAGCTGTAATATTATTCTTTTCAGACAAAGTTAGAGATAAGAAAAAAAAGATCAATTTTATGAGTTCTGTAATTATTGGAATATCGCAAGCTTTTGCTATTCTGCCTGGAATATCAAGAAGTGGGTCTACAATTGGTGCCTCAATTTTTTTAGGAATTGACAGAGAAATTGCTGCTAAATTTTCTTTTTTAATGGTTGTTCCTGTAATACTGGGTTCATCTTTAAAGTTATTAATGGACAATGAAATTAATTTAGAGCAGGATAATCTTATAAACTATACTTCCGGATTTATTGCAGCTCTTATTTCTGGATATTATGCATGCAAATGGATGATTGTTTTTGTTAAAAAAAGTAAATTAATTTATTTCTCAATATACTGCTTAATAATTGGTATTATTTCAATAGTTGTATCTAATCTCAATGGATAAAATAAATTATGACTCTGTAGTTGAAGAGGGTATTATTTTACCAATTTATAAACCACTCATGTGGACCTCATTCGACGTTGTAAAATATGTAAGAAATTTAATAAAGAAAACATATAACTTACAAAAAATCAAGGTTGGTCATGCAGGCACTCTAGATCCATTAGCTACTGGAATACTCGTACTATGTATTGGTAAAAAAACTAGAGAAATAAACAAAATTCAAGAAGAGAATAAAACTTATTTAGCAACAATAAAAGTTGGAGAATCAACGCCCTCTTATGATAGAGAAACTGAAATAGATAATATATATCCTACATCACACATAAATGAAGAACTTATAATGGATTCAATTAAATCTTTTAGAGGTAAATCTGAACAGACCCCACCAGTTTATTCTGCATTAAAGATTGATGGAAAAAGATTGTATGATCTAGCAAGGAAAGGCGAAAAAATAATTCCAAAAAAAAGAGAAATTGAAATTTTTAAATTTAAATTATTGAATTTTGAAAATTTAGAAATTGACTGTGAAATAGAGTGTTCAAAAGGAACCTACATTAGAAGTATTGCCAGTGATATGGGCAAAAAACTTGATTCTGGAGCATATTTAAAATATTTAGAAAGATATTCAGTAGGGGAATATTCAATAAATAATTGCTTTCAAATTGATGAAATAAAAAACTTATTATCCCTTCAATAAATCAAGAAAATTTTTTCTTGAAATATTTTCTCCTCCTAAACTTCTTAAATGTTCCGAAGGAACCTGACAATCAATAAACTTATATTGGTTTTTTTTTAGCTCTTTAACCAAATAGTATAAAGCAACTTTACTAGAATTTGATGACTTTGAAAACATACTTTCACCACAAAAGATATCACCTAAATCAATTCCATAAAGGCCACCAACAATTTCATTATCATCCCAAACCTCTACAGAAATAACCTTGCCAGTTTTGTGTAATTGTGTAAATGAATCTATTAGTCCTTTCGTAATCCATGTTCCATTTTGACCAATTCTTTTAATGTTTGCACATGAATTTATAACAAATTCAAAATCTTTATTGAACGTAACTTTATAGTTGGTTTTTCTCAAGAAAGCTTTAAAACTTTTTGATACTTTAAGTTTATCAAGAAATAAAATCATTCTAGGATCTGGGCTCCACCACGCTAAACTTTCATCAGACTCAAACCAAGGAAAAATCCCCTCTTTGTACGCTTTAAAGATCCTATCGGGGTGTAAATCACCACCAAATGCTACAATACCAATTTCATCAGCATCATTTGGAGAAGGAAACTCAAAATTTTCATCAAGTATCACAATACTTAAAATGGTAAATCATCTGGTTCATTGGTTGATGAATCAGGTATATTTAAATCTTCCTTTGTTGGTAATGGAGGTAATTGAGATTCAAATTCATCTACAACTTTTTCTATTCTCCATCCTTGAATTGAATTAAAGTATTTTAATTCTCCTTGTTGATTAGTCCATTCTCTCCCTCTCAAATTTATATCAATTTTCACGAGATCATCAGCTTGAAATGAATCCAACAAACTAGTCCTGTCTTGGATAAATTCTATTAATATATTCTGAGGATACTGTTCTTGAGTGGTGATAACAACTTCTCTTTTACGAAAACCGTTAGATCCGTATTCTTTAGTTTCACCTATTAATTTAATTTTTCCAGAAATGTTCATTTTATATTACTATTTATTTTTAATGCTAAATTTTCAAAATCTTTTTTTTCTAATTGAATACTTTTTGAAAAATCCATATCAGACATTGAGTTCAAAGGTATTAAATGAACGTGAACATGTGGAACTTCAAGTCCTACAACTGAAAGAGCAACTCTTTTACAAGTCACACTTTTCTCAAGGCCATTTGCAACTTTTTTAGAGAAGTTCATAAGTTTATTATACTCAACATCATTTAAGTCAAATATATAATCAACTTCTCTTTTTAAAATACATAATGTGTGACCAAATGAATTTGGGCTAATATCTAAAAAAGCAAGACAGTCGTCATCTTCGTAAACTTTATAACACGGAATGCTACCATCGACTATTTTAGAAAAAATTGATGCCAATTAATTATCTTGATATTGAAATAATTTCGAATTTAATAACTCCATTAGGAACAGAAATTTCCGCTATGTCTCCCTTGGTCTTACCTAACAGGCCTTTTCCAATGGGTGAGTTAACAGAAATTTTACCTTCTCTTAAGTTAGCTTCACTTTCAGCAACTAACTGGTACTCAAGTTCCATATTATTCATCAAATTCTTGATTTTAACCTTCGATAAGACAAGTATTTTTGAAGAATCTAATTGAGATTCATCAATCAATCTTGCATTCGCTAGAGTTTCTTCAAGTTTAGAAATTTTTAACTCAAGAAGACCTTGCGCTTCTTTAGCTGCATCATACTCAGCATTCTCGCTCAAATCACCTTTATCTCTAGCTTCTGCAATAGCTTTTGAAGCCAAAGGTCTCTCAACATCTTTAAGTTGATTAAGCTCATCTCTAAGGTTTCTTAAACCTTCTTTTGTGTAATATGAAAAACTCATAATATTTAGAAAAAAAAAGCCCTTTAAAGGACTAAACAAATATACAAATTTTAAAAAAATCAGCATTTTTAGTAATTTAAGATATGATTAAAAGAATAAGTTTAATCTTATATATCTTTTTGTTTAATTCTTGTGAAAAACAAGATGAAAATATAAATCCATTTATACCAGATGTAAGTTTTGAAAAAACTATAAACCTTAGCCTACCGAACTATGACAACTTAAATTATAATGGAGGATCTTACTTCTTACAAAACGTTGGAGTAAAAGGGGTTATCCTATTTAATTTAAATAATTCAATCTTAGCTTGGGAAGCTAGTTGTCCAAATGAAAAACCATCTAATTGCTCAACTATGGAAATTCAAGGGCTACAAGTAGAATGTAAATGTAATTCTAATCTTTACAGTTTAGCAAATGGTCAACCATTAAAAATAAATACAAGAAATTCTTATCCAATGGTTGCTTATTTTACGCAAAAAAGCGGCAACTCATTGAGAATATACAACTGAGTTACCGCTTATTAATAATACTAAACTAAAACTTAAAACTGATAGTTTATTCCTACTGAAATGTTTCTACCCATTTCATGAATTCCCATAGTCTTTAATCTTGACATGTGATCGAAATAAAGCTTATCTGTTAGGTTATTTATAGACCAACCTATTTTTAAATCATTTGATAAAAATTCTACATCATATGTACCAGAAAGATTTAAAAGAAAATAAGAATCTGTTTTTGTTTCAAATTGTGCAACATTTTCCTTTTTTCCTTTTAAAACCGCTTCCAATTCGAATGAACTATTATTAAATTCCAAATTAAAAGATTGTTTCAATGTTAGTGGAGAAATAAAAGGTAGAACATCACTATTTGATTTTTCGCCTCTTAAAAACTCTACAGAAGTTTCGTATGATAACCAATCTAATGAAGATTGTCTGTTATAATACAACTCTCCACCAAAAATATTCGCATCATCCTGAGTGTAATTATAAACAGGCATTTCATCTATTTCCTCACCGGTTGGATTTAAATAAATATAATCTTTAAGTGAATTTGCAAATAAATCTAACCCAAATTGAGATTCACTAGTAAATGTTGAAATTGAAAAATCAATCTGACTACTCTTTTCTTCAATTAGATTTTGGTCACCAACATAATATCTTGCAGTACCGTGGTGCATTCCATCTGCAAATAATTCTGAAAGATTTGGAGCTCTATATCCAGAAGAATAATTTATTCTCAATATACCTTTATCACCCATTTCGGTTTTTAAGCCTAGTGAAGTTGTTAAGCTACCAAAAGTTTCATCAAATTGTCTTTTTTGGATTCTTCTAAAATCTGTTCTAACTCCTACCATAATATCCCAAACTTTTCCATGAAAATGAGCGAGTCCAAACATACCAAAGTCATTTTTCTTGGCATCAGGAACTAATTCTTCTTCACCATGATTAATATTTTCTTGAGAAAGAAAAGAACTACCAATAACAAATTCTGTTTTTTCTGTTTTAGCGAAGACATATTTTAAATCAACAGATGTTGTATTTAAATCTAAATCCATTGCAGCTTCAGAATGTTCCTCATCATGGTCTTCATCATGATCGTCATCATCATCATGATCGTCATCATCACCATGATCGTCATCATCACCATGATCATCGTGCTCTTCATGACCATGATCTCCATATTCTTTTCTGTTATTTAAAGTATGACCAATTGTAACTTCCAGTTCAGATTTATCGTTAAAGATAAAGGTGTTTTTCCATGAAATAGATGTGTTTTCCAAAGCCTGGTAACTTTCCCCTTCTTCCTCATGATCATCATCATGATCATCATCGTGGTCGTCATCATCGTGGTCGTCATCATCGTGGTCGTCATCACCATGATCGTCATGATCGTCATGTTCTTCTTCACTGTGTGGAATTCCAATAATAGTTTCGTAATAATTAAATCTCAATTCTGAAATAAACTTACTTGAACTATAACCAAGTGCTGCTTTAAAGTCAGTATTTTCAAAAAAAGTATTTTCAATTTCTTCTTCAGCGGAACTAAAGTTACCATTATCCACATAGCTTCCTTGAAAAATATAGCTAATATCACCAACAGAACCCTTTAGGCCAAGGTTATTGGTAAAACCACTGTAATTTGAATTATATAAGCTACCAAATTCAAATTGTGGACCCCCATCAACAAAACTATCAGGCGAAATGTAGAGTACTCCCCCAATAGCATCACTACCGTAAAGAACAGACATTGGTCCTTTGATTACTTCAATTGATTGAGTTCCAAAAGGATTTACTTCAATTCCATGATCATCTCCCCATTGATTATTTTCGAGCTTAATGTTGTTACTGAAAGTAACAACTCTATTTCCATATAAACCTCTTATAACAGGTTTTAAAACCCCTTGTCCAGTTGACAATGATGATACACCTCTAATTTTGTCAAATGATACAACAGGACTATTTGTTAGATTTATGTTACTTAGAGATAATTTATCGACTCTGGTAACATTATTTTTAATTGATTCTTTGAAAGGAGTTGAAACTACAACTTCCTGAAGACTCACAGGAATAATAGTATCTATTTCAACTTCTTGAGTAAAAGATTGATTTGTATTTAGTGTAAATAGTATAACAAGTATACTTAATATGTATTTTTTCATTTTAATTAATTTGATTTTTAGTAATAAAGTTTGTTTGCTACACTAGTTTTGGTGGCCCTCTATCAGAATTAAAATCAAGATTAATTTTTATGAAAAGTGCGTAGAACTGAACTTCTACAACATCTATATTATTTATTGGTATTTTGTTTTCAGAAAAATCTTTGTTGCAATCAAATTGATTAATTAAGAAATCGCAAGTTAAACAGTCATATTCGTGTTCATGATAATGCAACGATGAATCATCACAATGTTGATGATGTCCATGAAATAAATGGCTAACACTATAAATTGTAGGTAACAGTACCACTAAGTTAAGTGTTAGTGCTATTAACTTATTCACTGCACAAATATATGAATTTAGAATCTTAGCTGTATGCCTGCTAAAAAGTTTCTGGTTGCTTGAGGATAATATCCCGTTCCTTCAATAGTTGTAACTCTATTAGGATCAGACCAAGTATCATCATATGTGTAATAATAACCATTGGAAACATACTCAACATTAAATATATTATTAACTAAGAATGAAAATGTAATAGAATCAAATACATAAGTATTATCGAATGCATGTGAGAAATTCAAATCATTAATAAAGTAACTATTCAACAAAGAAAATTCAGAATCAGTATTTGACATGTATTGTTTACCAACATACTTTGAAAGTAATGATAAACTTGAGTTATCATTTATGCTATATACTAATGCATTAGAAGCCACCAAATCTGGTGAAAAAGAAATATTTGTATTTCCAAAATCTACTAATTGTCCATTAAAATTTGATATGTAAGATTTATTTTTATTCGAACTGAATGATAAGCTTGTTTGAAGATCAAATAAATTATTAATTGAGTAAAGAGATTCAATTTCAACTCCTAATCGATGACTTGAACCACTATTATTTCTAATAGGATTCCCAACATCGTCAAGTGCACCAGTCAAAACTAACTGATCATTGTAGATCATTAAATATGAATTAACATTCAATGTTATGTTTTCATTTCTGTATCTCCAACCAATTTCAAAATCATCAAGCTGTTCAGATTTAACGTTATTATTGTTTTCATAATCAGTTCTGTTGGGTTCCCTATTCGCTCTCGAGTAAGATGAATACAGAATTGAATTTGAATTTAATTTATAGGAAACTCCAAATTTTGGATTGAAAAAATTATGTTTTTTGTTTAGCAACATTTCAACTAAGTCAGATGTTGTTCCGCTTGTTGTATATTTTACATTTCGAAATTGTAAATCACCAAATAATTCAAAATTATTTATTGAATAAACAACTTTTGTAAAAAAACTTAGATCAGTTTTTTTACCATTTCCATCATAATATCGATCTCTAATTTTTCCGTCTACACTAAAAGTTCTAGCCCAAATCACTTCACCAAAATGATCACCATCATAGTCGCTGTAAGAACCATTGAAAATAAAATCTAGATTATCACTCTTATAGTTAGTTGAAAAATTCAATACATAGAAATCATTGTCTAACCATCTTCTACGTATAATATCAGTTGTACCTAAAATATTTCCATTGGAATCTAAGTCAGAGCCAACGATACCGCTGTAACCATCAACTGAATCATCTTCTCTGTACTGCTCAAAATAACCTCTTCCATCAGTATAATTTAGACTTAAATTGGTTGACCAATTATCATTAATAGTTTCGTTCCAATGCAACTGAAAATGATCTTGTTTATAATTATCAATTTCATTTTCATAAGTGTAAGGGTTCTGTCTTCTATTTTCTAATAGTTGATCTGAAGTTAATCCTTCCCATGATTGATAAGTTCGTTCATGACCACCAAACGTTAGAGCTTTAATTAATGTAGGTCCTTTTTGATAAGTTCCTTGTAAAAAATATGACTTTAAATCAGAAAAAGCTCTATCAACATAGCCATCAGACTTTATTTTTGATAATCTGCCATTAAGCTCAAAACTATCGTTGATTAAACCTGTGCTAAATTTAACAGTATTTTTTTGAGTATTATAACTTCCAAATGAGCTTGAAATCTCGGCAAATGGATTTTCACTAAAGCTTTCTGTTAAAATATTAATACTAGCACCAAAAGCTCCTGAACCATTTGTTGATGTTCCAACTCCTCTCTGTAACTGTAAACTTTCAACTGAGGAAGAAAAATCAGGCAAATTCACCCAGTATGTACCATGAGATTCTGCATCATTAAATGGAATTCCGTTTATTGTAATGTTTGTGGCTTGCGGACTTACTCCTCGAACTCTTATTCCAGTATATCCAATTCCAGCACCGGCGTCAGAAGTTGTAACAACAGATGGGAGATATTTGAGCAAAATTGGTAAATCTTGACCTAAATTTCTTTTTTCATATTGTTCTCTTTTTACATTTGAGAATGTAATGGGTGATGAAAATTTTGCCCTTAAAGCCTTAACAATAACTTCATTCAAGTTTTGTGGAGTACCCTGAAGGGTATCCATAGTTTGTTGTTGTGAAAATGATAGATTTGATATAATAAATACCGTTAATAATAATTTCTTCATAAAATTTAATTAACGAGATTCTATAGTTGAGTAGCATTATCCCTTACAAAAATTACTTTGTCAGGTTCAATGGGTATAATCTCAGCCGTAGCACCCCAGTTAGACTACAATATTAATTAATTTATCAATAATTTCGATTGACTTTAACTTTCTTTCTAAAAAAGAGCCATTTATTAAATTAAATGTCTTGTTGTATTTTTCTAATGTTTTTTTAAAATATTCAAAGATTTCTTTTCTTTCATTCGGCTTATCTCTTAAATCATCCTTAATCCATGGAATATCTACATCCATTAGAAGATATATGTCGTATTTGTTTTTTAAAGCATATTTATTAATTAAAGGATCACATTTATCGAAGTATATTTCAGAGTATATTTTAGTGGTTAGTAAATCTGTATCACAAAAAAGAATTGAATTACATTTTTTTGAGGCTTCATTTTCTAATCTTATTTGACCTTCAGCAATGGGAATCAAATCATCATAGGAACATATTTCTTGATTTAAATCGTATTTCTTTTGAAGATACTCTCTTGCATACTCTTCTATATAAATTGAATTATAATGATCAGCCAATTCTTTTGCAAGAGTTGACTTACCTGTAGATTCAGGACCAAAAAGAACAACCTTTATACAGTTTGAATTTGTTTGTTGTAAAGTTCTTTCCATTTAATGTATCCAGCAATAGCAATTAATGTAAATATAAAATATTGAATACTAGTAAATGCTAAACCTTTATGTAAATAAAGAGGAACTGAAATTATATTACCAACTATCCAAAAAATCCAACTTTCAACTTTTCTCTTTGCCATTAGCCACATTGCTGCGAAAAATATTGCTGTAGTCAAGATATCGATATACGAAACAATGGTTTCCCATTTGTCAAAAATTGTATATATCAAAGACACAAAAACAGAGGATGAAATAAACAATAAAACAACTATTCTGATATCAGTATTAGAAACTTTTGAGATTGGAGATATAGTATTATTTGTTCCTTTTAGCCAAAAATACCAACCATAAATGCTCATTACAAAATAGTAAGCATTTATAATCATATCACCCAATAACGACCACTTAAGTAATAGATATACAAATATTGAGGTATTAATCATTCCTGTTGGAAATACTAGGATGTTATTGTTTTTTGAAAACCAGACCGAAAGAAAACCAAAAAAAACTGCAATAATTTCTAAACTAATATCAATATTTGAATATTGCGAATATTGAAAAAATAGTTGATCAAGAAAGTCCATCATCAATAAATACTGTAGAACAAATATATTCTTTGTTTATTTGAAATTTACATATAAGATTGGTTATTGATCCGTTAATATCAACATAAGCATTTGCTAAATTATTTTTAATATCAAGTGATGAAATAAAAATTTGATCTTTGAAATCAATACCTGAATAATGACATAATTTATAAATGGATTCTTTCAAAGTCCAAATCAAGATTAAATCAGATACTTTGTCCATATCAATATTATTTATGTCTGTTTGATTTAAAAACTTATGTTTAATCTTTAGTATTTGTTTTCTTTTAGTTTCTATGTCGACTCCACATGATTGATTTGACAAAAGAACTGTAACATAATTTTGACAATGACTAATTGAAATAAATTTTCCAGACTTTAATATTGGAGCCCCAAATTCGTTATAAATAAGATCAGCTGGATCTAATTTACATAACCTAAGAAGTAATCTTGAACATAAAAACTGTAGTGCAATTTTAGTATTCTTTCTTTTTTCAAGAACATCCAACTCAAAATTTGTAAGATTCAGTTTTGAACGAAAGAAATTAGCGTCTTCAGAACAATGCCATATTAAATGAGTGCATGAATAATCGTTAGATGAATGTATTAATGGCATTTAAGCCGAAAATAAAAAAAAGTAGAGGTTTTAAGAAACTGGATCTACGGAAACATAAGACTTGTTGTCTTTTTTCTTAGTAAATCTTACAACTCCATCAATTTTAGCGTGAAGAGTGTGATCCTTACCTAAGTAAACATTATCACCTGCCTTGTGTTTTGTACCTCTCTGTCTAACTATAATATTACCAGCGATAACACTTTGACCTCCGAAGATTTTAACTCCAAGTCGTTTCGATTCTGATTCTCTACCATTTTTAGAACTACCTACACCTTTTTTATGAGCCATTTCTTTTTACTTTTTAGTTGATTTTGCTGCTAATTTCTTGGCAGCAGGTTTTTTTGTAGCTGCTTTTTTTGCAACTGGCTTCTTCGTCTCAGCTTTGACATCTGCTTTTTTGGCAGCAGATTTTTCATTTACCTTTTCAATAAGAATTTCCGTTAAAGCCTGTCTATGACCATTTTTAACTTTATATCCTTTTCTCCTTTTTTTCTTGAACACAATAACTTTATTGTCCTTAACATGTTGTACAATCTTTGCTTGAATCGAGGCACCTTTTACAGTAGGAGTTCCAACAGTTACTTTAGAACCATTATCTAATAATAGAACATTATCAAAGGTGACTTTAGAACCTTCCTTACCGTCTAATCTGTTTACAAACAATTTTGAGTCTTTTTCGACTTTAAATTGCTTTCCTGAAATTTCAACTATTGCGTTCATAATTTTAAACGTGTGCAAATATACAAGGAATAGAATATTATCCCAATATTTTCTTTTTTTTTTAGTTTGAATAAATTTTTAAATTTTATAACTTATTTAGCAAAGTACCATGTATTAAAAAAATTTAAAATACTATGAAGAAAGTTTTTTTTACTCTAACAGTATTAATTTCTTTAAATATAAATTCTCAGTCAGTTGAATTTCAAGAATATGACTTAGATAATGGTCTTCATGTAATTCTTCATCAAGATAACAATGCACCTGTTGTTGTAACCTCGGTCATGTACCATGTTGGTGCAAAAGATGAAGATCCTGATAAGACTGGATTTGCACATTTTTTTGAACACTTGCTATTTGAAGGAACTAAAAATATTGAAAATGGATATAGTGGTTGGAATAATATTATAAATTCAAATGGAGGTACATTTAATGCCAACACATCCTCAGACAGAACATATTATTATGAAATTTTTCCATCAAATAAACTTGAGATTGGACTTTGGTTAGAATCTGAAAGAATGTTACATCCAGTAGTTAGTCAAAAAGGAATTGACACCCAGAACGAAGTTGTGAAAGAAGAAAAAAGACTTTCTGAAAACCAACCATACGGAAAATTATTGGAGGTTGTTGTTGAAAATTTATTTAAAGTTCATCCGTATAAAGGTACTGTGATTGGAAAAATGGAGCATCTTGATAATGCCACTGAGGAAGATTATAAAAAATTTAATAAAAAATTTCATGTCCCAAATAATGCTGTACTAGTTGTGGCTGGAGATATAGATTATGATGAAACCATTAATTTGGTCAAAAAATACTTTGATGATATTCCGAGAGGTGAAGATGTTGAAAGAAATTTTCCCGTTGAAGAACCTATAAAAGAAAGTGAAAGAGTCAAGGCATATGATGAAAACATTCAAATTCCTGCATATGTATTAGCTTACAGAACACCTGCACAGAATGAACGTGACTCTTGGGTACTCAATATGATTTCTACATATTTAAGTGATGGTGAAAGTTCAAAATTGTATAAAAAAATTGTTGATGAAAAAAAGATGGCTTTGACAATTCAAGCAATCTCATTGGCACAAGAGGATTATGGTGTTTATATTGTGTTTAATCTACCCCAAGGAGACAAGAGTTTTGATGAAATGAATAGAGAAATTGATGACGAGATCAAAAAAATACAGGAAAATCTTATAAGTGAAAGAGATTTTGAAAAAATTCAAAATAAGCTGGAAAGCCAGTTTGTTAATTCAAACTCTTCATTTGAGGGGATAGCCTCTAGTTTAGCTACTTACTATATGCTATACGATGATATTAATTTAATCAATAATCAAATTGAAATTTATAAATCAATCACAAGAGAAGAAATAAGAGAAGTTGCAAGAAAATATTTAAATGCAAATCAGAGAATTGAAATAGAATACTTACCTAAGAAAAAATAATAATGAAAATACAAATATATCTAATAGCTAGTTTACTATTTATGTCTAGTCTAAATGCTCAAGTAGATCGTTCAAAGATTCCAACGGGTGGTCCTGCACCTAAAATTAACCTTGGAAAGCCTGTAACTAAAGATTTGAAAAACGGAATGAAATTAATCCTTGTAAGAAACAATAAATTACCTAGAGTTTTTTTTAATTTATTTTTAGACAACCCACCTCAAAGTGAAGGTGATAAGGTTGGCTTATCTGGAATTACTTCCAGCATTTTAGGAAAAGGAACAAAAAATTATTCTAAAGAAGAGTTTATTGATGAAATAGATTTCATGGGGGCAAATTTAAATTTAGGAGTTTCAAGTTCATCTGGCTCATCTTTATCTAAGTTTTTTCCTAAACTGTTGTACATGATGGCTGATGGATTATTAAATCCAACTTTTGATGAAGAAGAATTTAATAAATCAAAAGAAAGATCTATTGAAGGTATTAAAGCGGATGAGAATAGTGTAACTGCTGCATCTAGAAGGGTAGAAAATATACTATTGTACGGAAAAGAAGACCCAAGAAGCGAATATTTAACAAAAGAAAGTCTAAATAATATAGTTTTTGGGGATGTGGAACCTTACTTTAAAAGGAATTTTATCCCTAATAACGCTTATTTTATTATAATTGGTGATTTTGATATTTATGGTACTATTAATCAAATAGAATATCTTTTCAAAAAATGGAAAAAAGGAAAGGTTCAAAACACGAACTACATTCCTAGTGAAATCAATGAAACTGCGATTCATTTTGTTGATATGCCCAATGCAATTCAATCTGAAGTTACATTTCAAAATTCGATATCTATGAGAATGAATAGTGATGATTATATTCCTTTACTTGTTACAAATAAAATTCTTGGAGGTGGTCCTGAAGCAAGACTTGAACAACAAATAAGAGAAAATAAAGGTTATACATATGTAGCTAGATCCTCAACTGGCACTAACAAGTATGGTAAGGCTAGATTTGGGGCTTTTACAAGCACACGTGAAGAAGTAACTGATAGTGCAGTTATTGAAATTTTAAATGAAATACAGAAAATCAGAACTGTAACTGTTTCTGAAAAAGAATTAAATGATGTAAAAGCTAAATATTTTGGAAATTTTGTTTTAGCTACAGAAAGTCCTTCAACAATAGCTAGCTATACAATCAATACTGAGACACAAGATCTTGATGAAGATTTTTATAAAAATTATTTATCAAATATTAACAGTGTCACTAGTAGTGAAATCATGAATACTGCAAACAAATATTTTAAACTATATAATGGTCAAATTGTAGTAACTGGAAAAGGTGCTGCGTTAGCTGATAAACTAGAAAACATAACTTTTGAAGGAAAAAAATTAGCTGTTTATTATTATGACAAATACGGTAATTCGATTGAAAAACCTGTTTTTAATAAGGAAATATCCTCTGAAGTAACAGCAGAAACTGTTATTAATAAGTACATCGAAAAAATTGGTGGTAGTGAAAAATTAAGTTCAGTTTCTACTATATCAATAGAAGCAAGTGTTACCATTCCTGGAGCACCATTTAAGCCCAAAGCAATCATAAAAGAAAAGAGCCCTAATCTAACTTCAATGGAAATGTCAGTTGAAGGCATGGGTACTTTGATGAAACAAAAATTTGATGGAAATAATGGTTACATGGAACAAATGGGACAAAAAATACCTATGCAAAGTGATCAACTTGAAAGCCAAAGAAATCAAAAAGGATTGTTTGATGAACTTTATATGGATAAAGCCACAATGGAAATTGTAAGTCTAGGTCCAGTTGATGGTAAAGATGCATATAAAATAAAAACTAAAGAAAATAGTTTCAACTATTATGATGCTGAATCTGGATTATTAATCATGACTGAAGAAAGCACCAACCAAGGTGGAAATATAATTAAGTCAATAACTAAATTTTCTGATTATAGAGAAGTTGATGGTATTTTATATGCATTTAAAAGAGAAATAACTGCTGGACCACAGAAAATTGAATTTGAAATAACCAGTGTTATTTTTAATGAAGAAATTTCTGTTAACTTCTTTAAGTAGTTTTTTGATTTTTTCTATTGACTAGGTAAACACCTAAAAGAATCACTGCTGTTGCTAGATATTGTTGGAGAGTTAAACTCTCTCCATCTAATACAGCCCAAAAAATTGCAACCATTGGCATTGTGTATGTTACAGCTGATGCAAAAAGTGGTGATGCAATTTTGACAAAGACATTGAAAAGAGTTTGAGCCAAAGCACTACTAAATATCGCTAATATAAAAACGAATCCAATTGATTTTAAAACTTCATCATTTTCAAATGCCAGAGATGAAAAGTCAGAAAATATTAATATAATTATAGCGGGAGGAAGAATTGATAAAAAAATTCCTGCTGTAACTGCAGCAGGTGGTATATCAGTAAGGTAAGTTTTAATTAAATTTACAGAGGTCCCATAACCAACAGTAGTTAAGATTATGAAAATTGCGAAGAAAATATTTGAATCCCCTGTTAAAGAACCTTGATACAATAAAAGAAAGCTTCCAACAAGACCAATTGCAAGACCAAGTATTTGTCTTCTAGTAAAAAATAAATTAAAAAAGAAAACTCCAACAATGAGCGTAGAGATTGGTGTTAAAGTAGTGATTATTGATGCAATACCACTATCTATTTGAGTTTGACCAAATCCAACAAGATAAACAGGGAAAAAGGTTCCAACATAAGCGGTGATAATTATCCATTTCCACTTTTCTCTTTTAATTTTAAGTAAAGATTTAAAGGAAAAACTTAAAATAACTAGAGTGGTAAAAATTATCCTAAGACTACCCAATTGGATTGGTGTAAGTTCTAATAATCCTTTTTTTATAAGTATAAAAGAGCTTCCCCAAATAATAGACAGGGTTGCCAATAAAAGCCATTTTTTAATATTATTACTCATTAGTCCAAGTAAATGAATCTACCATTTTTTTTATGTCATCGCCTATGTAATCTATATATGGAATTAGTGAATCATAGTTTGGTTTTGAATTAAAATACAGACTTCCAGTGAAAAATTTATTTTTATTATTTGTAATGTAAAATTGAATATTTGATGGAGTATCTCCTATAAATGTATAAACTTTTGAAGAGATATTTTTGTCATTTGAATCATATATACTTTCTACAACCCGATCAGCAAATTTTGAATTTTCAAATAATTTTTCATTAAAAAACTCTTGAATATTTATATCTTTTAAATCTGATTCTACAGAGTTAATAAAGATTTTAGCTTTATAATTCTCATAAATTAATTCATAAGAACAATTAGAAATTTCATTAACCTCTGTCAAACTATTAATTAAAAACTCATTTTCACAATTATCACTAAAGAGAGTAAACTGTTTGGTTTCAAATGACGGAGCAAAATAAGCTTTTTGCTTTGGAAGATATGTTTCATTACAAGAGAAAAACAGTAAGAAATATAGTGGGACATATCTCATTATCACAATAATATGATTATCGATTTAATTAAAATGGCAAATCATCCGGCTTATCCTGATTTTGACTTTCAGAAGACGGTTGACTTGGTTGAGCTGTAGGTGCTTGATATGAGTTCTCTGCCGTAGATTCATTTCTATTGTTTAAAAAATTAAACTCATTCACATGAACTTCAGTTGAATACCTTTGTTGTCCATCCTCAGCTTGCCACTTTCTAGTTTTTAATTTTCCCTCAATGTAAACTTTATCTCCCTTTTTTAAATACTGATTACATATTTCAGCTGCCTTATTCCTAACAACTACGTTATGCCACTCAGTGTTTGTAACTCTTTCTCCAGTTTGTTTATTTGTATAATTTTCATTTGTTGCAAGTGGAAACCGACCAACACATCCGCCATCTTCAAAATGATGCATCTTGATGTCATCACCTAAATTTCCAATTAACATAACTTTATTTAAAGATCCGCTCATAGTACTCAAATATATGAAATCATTATTACTGAATTTTAGAAATAATAGTAAAAATTGGTTTTGGAAAAGGATAATTATTTAAGCTTGGTAAATCTATTCCATACTTAAAAACTTCATCTACTTCAAATATCCAGAAATCAATACTTAAAACTTGATGAGTTAATTTGTGAGATAGCTGATATTTTTTTTTGAAACTTAATCTTTGATGTTTTTCTTCTAAATAAGTCTCAGCATCTTTAACCGAAATTTTATTATTTGTTTCAAGTAATTCAAATTCATATAAATTATTCCAAATATCTTTTTCTTTTCTTTTATGAATTTTAACTTTTAATGATTTATCAATCACAACAAAATAATTGAAGAATCTCTGTGAAATTGTAATATTTTTTTTCTTAACTGGTAGCTCATCTACAATATCAAACTTAAATGCTTCACAACTTTTTGAAAAAATACATTTATCACACTTATATTTTTTCGGTGAACATATCATGGACCCATAATCCATCAATGCTTGATTAAAATCTCCTGAATTAAATTTTAGAATTTCTTTTTCACCTATTTTCTTAATAGTTTTTTTCATAATTGAGCTATGCTGTTGATAATTCAAATTATATAATCGGCTAAATAGACGTATGACATTACCATCAACAACCATTTTAGACTCTCCAGAACAAATAGAACTAATTGCAGATGCTGTATAGTCCCCAATTCCAGGAAGTTTTATGAGTTCACTATACTTAGTTGGAAAATTTGAGTTGTATTCAATTACCACAATTTTTGCACATTTATGCATATTTACAATTCTGCTGTAATAACCAATTCCTTGACAAACTTTCATTAATTCATCTAAAGTTGATTCAGACAATTTTTTAACATTAGGAAACTTATTTATAAAACTTAGATAGTAAGGAGTTCCTTGATCAATTCGAGTTTGTTGTAAAATAATTTCAGACACCCAAATTTTGTAAGGATCGTTTGTCTTTCTCCATGGTAAATCTCTTAGATTAATTTTATACCATTCAATTAATTTCTTTGCGAAATTATTTTCCATTAGTAGACTAATAAATAATTAAAAGATTACACATAAGTTTTAGAATATAAATTTATATATTTGGCAACCGAATAATAAAATTAAAATTAAAAATGACGAAAGCAGAGATAGTTAACAAAATATCATCAA
>CEPL01030244.1_pt1 | contig 36628 bp, 26 predicted proteins | sample 530541 | NCBI WGS metagenome assembly CEPL01 (sample SAMEA2620339, study PRJEB7988) | marine metagenome | biome: marine biome (ENVO:00000447); feature: surface water layer (ENVO:00002042); material: "saline water (ENVO:00002010), including plankton (ENVO:xxxxxxxx)" | depth 5 m
ATCAGTTTCAAAAATTAATTGATTTTCAATTAAAGACCTTAATCTTTCATTGTATGTAAATATATTTTCAGCTGAAGATTCAATATCAAAGTTTGAATCAATATTCATAGCATTGGAGTAATAGTTAATCTGATCAAAATATTTAGAATATATGTGGTTAAATAAATTTCTAGCTTTGATATCTTCATTTAAAGTAAAATAGCTTTTAATGTAAGGCTGACTCAAACTATAATAGCCAAAATAATCCAGTGGCATTTTTTCAAAAGAAAGATCTAAAATTTCTAATGCCTTTTTGGTATCTCCAATTTTGATTAGCTCATTTCCAAGTCTATGTAAATTACTTCTAAAAGTAATGCTGTTTTTTCTTGTTTCTGGGTCATGATATATTTCATCAGAATTGCTATTTCCCCATTCCCATTTTTTAACTATATCGTACATTCTGTATGGATCAATTCTGCCCATTTGATACGGGTTTTCTGGATCTAAATCTGTCTTAATTGGTACAAGTTTGTAGACTAATCCATCTAATTGTAGATAATCTTTCATCCATAAATACTCTGAATCTTTATAACTACCACCAGTAAAATATATTGGTCTTTCCCAATCATTGCTTGAAAGAATGTCAAGCATTAAAATTTGATTTTTATATAGACCAGATTCAGGTAAATCAATATCTATATAATCTACAACCAGCTCCTTGTCATTTTCACTAACTAGACCACTCTTTAATACATTTTCTTTATTAACATTTATTCTTACTTTATTTGTAGGATAGTAGACCATATTTTGAGTAAACGCAGGAACCTCATTAAGATCACTTTGCTCATAGCCATATTGTTGTAATAAAAACTTATACTTTGTTCTTTCATTATCACTACTAATCCAATTCATGAAGTCTTTAATATCCCATCTTACAGAATCAATAAGTGGCTCATATTTTATATAATCCCTGATTCCGTGAGCGTATTGTTTATGTTTTAATTTTGATTTTATTGGATTGCTAGAATATGCTCTTCTCTTGACTTGATCCATATACCAGTCTGTTGCAATTAAGCTTGTGTTAATAGTTCTTACATCTGTTCTGTGCTCTTCGATTTCTTGGGCATACCACAAGGCGAAAGTGTCATTATCTCCAATTGTAAAAATGATTGCTTGCTTATCTTCATCAATAGAGTCTAAATAAGCTTTTGCAAGTGATTGAGCTGTAAACCTTTCTGATCTATCATGATCATCCCAATTATTGAAAGCTAGAAGTAGGGGGCTCAATAAAGTAATAACAATTGTTGATATTGAAGCAATTTTAGTTTCAAAAATTTTCTTTAAATAATTATATATGTATATAAAGCTAAAACCAATAAATATTGAAAAAGCATAAAATGATCCTACTAAAGCATAGTCTCTCTCTCTTGGCTCAAAAACTCTCTCATTTAAATAAAATTTAAGTGCTATTCCAGTGAAAATAAATAGTAAAAATAAAGGCCAAAAAGTTTTAAAATCACTTCTAAATAAAAGTGTAAGCCCTATAATTCCAAAAATGAGAGGAATCATGTAGTATTTATTCCGCGCTTTATTATTTAATACATCAATTGGTAAATTATCTTGTGAACCAAGTCTTGATTCATCAATTATATTAATTCCAGAAATCCAGTTTCCATTTTCTAAATCAAACTTCCATTGATTGTCGTTTTGTCTTCCAGAAAAATTCCACATAAAATATCTCAAATACATATGAACAACTTGATATGATATGAAATAATTTAAATTTGCCATTAAACTAGGTTTTTCAATATCTAAATAACTTGCATAATTAGATAAGAATTGTACCATTTGCTCAGCATCCACATCATTATTATCAATTTCGTTTTTAAAGTTTGTTATGATTTGTCTTAATTGATCATTTTGTATGAATTCTCTTTTAATTTCAAAATCTAAAAATCCATAATATTTCATGTAGTTCTCAGCATTATCTGAACTCCACATTCTAGGAAAAAACCCTCTATGTAAACTATTTGAATTTATTTTACCATTCTTCCAGTCATTAACAATAATGTATTTATTTAAAGTTTCATCTCTTTCGTACTTGGGTTTATCGTCTTTATAAGGCTCTTCTGGATCCTGACCTGCATAGGCATCAGAGAACATAGGCCCATAAAACAAGTAAGTATCAGGATACTGTTCTAAGTTATAATAAGCAAGAAGAGATCTTGCATCCTTTGGTGAATTCTCATTGATTACTGTTTCTGCGTTTGATCTGATTGGTATCATCATCCAGGAAGAAAATCCAATAAAAATATATGTAATGCAAAGGAGAAGCGTATTTATCGTATATAATTTCTTTTTCTTACTATAGCTTATAGATTTGTAAAGTATAAATATTACAAATAATGCTGAAAATATTGTTCCCGAGTTAAATGGAAGGCCTAGCTCATTAACAAAAAATACTTCTACGTATCCAAATAGTTTTAAAGTTGAGGGTAACAATAACTTAAAAATGAAAAGTAAAATTGAAACCGAAACAACGTTTGCAATTAAAAAACTTTTTAATTCAAATTTTGAATACTTTTTGAAATAATAAATCAAGCCTATTGAAGGGATTGCCAGTAATCCCATAAAATGTACTCCAAATGACAATCCAATAACAAATGAAATGAGTATTAGCCATTTATCAGACCTTTCATTTTCAAGCTCACTCTCCCATTTTAAACCTAGCCAAAATAAAACAGAGAGAATTAGAGTAGCCATGGCATAGACTTCTGCTTCAACGGCATTAAACCAAAAACTATCAGTGAACATAAAAGTAAAAGTTGTTAAAAAAGCTGCTCCAAAAATTTTAAAACTTTCTTCTGAACTAATTTCACTCTTTACTTTTAGAATTTTCTTGCTGAGTAAGCTTACAGACCAAAACATAAATACAATAGTTAATGCACTAGATGTAACTGACATCATATTAATTGCATAAGCAATTTGAGTATTTTCAATAGCTAGTATGGCGAACACAGCTCCTAACATTTGAAATAAAGGCGCTCCAGGTGGGTGTCCAATTTGAAGTTTTGCAGAAGTTGAGATGTATTCTGCACAATCCCAATAGCTTGCTGTAGGTTCTACAGTTAAAGAGTAAACAATAAATGCACAAAATCCGGTAAAAAAACCGAGAAGTCTATTATATTTTTTAAAATTCAATTGAATAAATTTTCATAACGAAATTAATTAAACAAAATTAATATTTACTAGAACTAAATTTTATTTTAAATTTGCACGCACTTGGCCTATGGTGTAACTGGCAACACGTCTGGTTTTGGTCCAGAAGAGTCTAGGTTCGATCCCTAGTAGGCCAACAATTTAATTGCTAATATTTTATATATTTGCACAGCTGATTGAATTGAGGGGACATTGTCCCCTCCTTTATTATATAATATAAACTAATTATGGATAATTTATCATTGATTGAATCTTTTTCAGAATTTAAAGATGAAAAATTTATTGACAGAGTCACTTTAATGTCAATATTGGAGGAGGTTTTCAGAAATACCCTTAAAAGAAAATTCGGGGACGACGAAAACTTCGATGTTATTATAAATCCAGATAAAGGAGACTTAGAAATTTGGAGAAACAGAGTTGTCGTGGCTGATAATGATGTTGAGGATGATAATAGTCAGATCTCACTGACAGATGCAAGAAAAATAGAGCCAGATTTTGAAGTTGGGGAAGATGTTTCAGAAGAAGTTAAGTTAATAGATTTAGGTAGAAGAGTAGTTCTTTCTTTGAGACAGAACTTAGTTGCAAAAATTCATGAACATGATAATGGTATAATTTACAAGCAATTTGTTGATTTAGTAGGCGAAATTTACACTGCTGAAGTACATCACATAAGACATAACGTAGTTATATTATTAGATGACGATGGAAATGAAATTATTATGCCCAAGGATCGCCAAATACCCTCAGATTTTTATAGAAAAGGAGATTCTGTGAGAGGAATAATTGAAGCGGTAGAACTCAAAGGTACTAAGCCTTCTATAATTATGTCAAGAACATCACCTAAATTTCTTGAAAAATTATTTGAACAAGATATTCCTGAGGTATTTGATGGACTAATTAATATAAAAAAAGTTGTTAGAGTTCCAGGTGAGAAGGCAAAAGTAGCTGTCGATTCATATGATGATAGAATTGATCCGGTTGGAGCTTGTGTTGGAATGAAGGGCTCAAGGATTCATGGGATAGTAAGAGAGTTAGGTAATGAAAATATTGATGTTGTTAACTATACAAATAATACTCAGTTATTTATAACCAGAGCTTTAAGTCCAGCCAAGATTACTTCACTTAAAATCGATGAAGAAGCAAAGACGGTACAGGTATACCTTGACGCTGATCAAGTTTCTAAAGCAATTGGAAGGGGTGGTTATAATATTAGATTAGCAGGTAAATTAACAGGATATGAAATAGATGTCTTTAGAGAAGGTTCAGAGGAGGATGTTGAGCTCACAGAATTTTCAGATGAAATTGATTCTTGGATAATTGATGAATTCAAAAAAGTTGGTCTTGATACTGCAAAAAGTATTTTAGAAGAAGATGTTGACGATTTAGTTAAGAGGACTGATCTTGAAGAGGAAACAATAGTAGATGTAAGAAAAATATTAAGTGAAGAATTTGACGAAAATTGATTAATGTCAGAATTAAATAAAGTTAGGTTAAATAAGGTTATCAGGGAATTTAATATTTCCCTTGAGAGGGTTGTGGAATTTCTCTCTTCAAAAGGGCATGAAATTGAAGCAAGACCTACTACAAAAATTACTCAAAGTCAGTACGATCTTTTATTAGCCGAATTTAAATCAGACAGATCTAGTAGAGTTGAATCTCATGATCTTATCGAGGAAAAAAATAAAGAAAAAGAAGAGCTAAGGATTAAGTTTGAAAAAGAACAGGAACAAAAAGTTCAATCTAGCACTATAACATCTAAATCTTCTTTTCATAAATTCAAAAAAGTCGGAGAAATTGATTTAAATCCAAGAAAAGAAATTTCATCTATAAATGAAGATACCGTAATTTTAAATGAAAAAACAGTTGAAAATACAATTGAAAACGATTCTAAAATTCAAACAAAATATGAGAAACTTTCAGGACTCAAGAAAACTGGTGAAAAAATAGATTTAAATAAATTCAGTAAGCCTAATAAGGAAAACGACTCTGACATTAAGAATAAAAAGAAAAGAAGGAGAATCGCAAAAGACGTAATCAATAAAGAACATCTTACAACAAAACCACAGTTTAAAAACAAAAAATCTACAATTAGTGTTTCTTCGCCATCAGAAGACGAAGTCCAGAAGCAGATAAAAGAAACATTAGAAAAACTACAAGGCACATCAAAATCTAAAGCTGCTAAGTATAGAAAAGAGAAAAGAGATACTCACAGAAAGAGATCTGAAGATTTAGAGCAAATCGAGTCAGAAAAAAAGGTTATTAAAGTAACAGAATTTATCACAGTGGGTGAAGTTGCCACAATGATGGAGGTCACAGGAAATGATATTATTTCTGCATGTATGTCCCTAGGCATTATGGTTACTATGAATCAAAGACTTGATTCCGAGACACTTACAGTTGTTGCAGATGAATTTGGTTTTGAGGTTGAATTTGTTACTGCTGAAATTGAAGAGCAAATTCAAGAGGATTTTGATAAACCAGAGGATTTATTGACTAGACCACCTATCGTCACTGTGATGGGGCATGTTGATCATGGTAAAACATCTTTACTTGACTATATAAGAAAAGAAAATGTGATAGCTGGTGAGTCAGGCGGAATCACTCAACACATTGGTGCTTACAATGTTAAATTAAAAAATGGAAATAGAATAACTTTTTTGGATACACCTGGTCATGAAGCATTTACAGCTATGAGGGCCAGAGGAACTCAGTTGACAGATATTGTTGTAGTTGTTATTGCGGCAGATGACGATATTATGCCACAAACAAAAGAAGCAATAAGTCATGCTCAAGCTGCTGGTGTTCCGATTGTATTTGCTATTAATAAAATTGATAGGGATGTTTCAAACCCAGATAAGATAAAAGAACAACTTTCAGGAATGAATTTGTTAGTTGAAGAGTGGGGTGGTAAAATTCAATCTCAAGATATTTCAGCTTTAAAAGGAACTGGTGTTGATGAGTTGATGGAAAAAATATTACTTGAAGCTGAAATGCTTGATCTGAAAGCAAATCCTAATAAGTTTTCAAATGGATCTGTTATTGAAGCGAGGCTTGACAAAGGAAAAGGATATATATCAACACTTTTAGTTCAAGCTGGAACACTTAAAATTGGAGATTATGTTTTAATTGGGCAATACAGTGGTAAAGTTAGAGCATTATATGATGAAAGAGGTAAACAAATTAAAGAAGCAGGACCCTCTGTGCCTGTTTCGGTCTTAGGTTTAGATGGCGCACCTCAAGCTGGCGACAAGTTTAATGTATTTGAAGATGAAAAAGAAGCTAAACAAATTGCTGCTAAAAGAACTCAGCTTGTTAGAGAGCAAAGTGTAAGAACCCAAAAACAATTAACCCTAGACGAAATTGGTAGAAGAATTGCATTAGGTGATTTTAAAGAATTAAATATTATTCTTAAAGGTGATGTTGATGGTTCTGTTGAAGCCCTGTCTGATTCTTTTCAAAAACTTTCAACCGAAGAAATCCATATTAATATAGTTCATAAAGCAGTTGGAGCCATCACGGAATCGGATATACTACTAGCATCAGCATCAGAAGCTATTGTTATTGGATTTAATGTTAGACCAACTGGTAATGCAAGAGCTATTGCCGAAAAAGAGGAGGTAGATATAAGAAATTATTCTATCATTTATGATGCCTTAAATGACTTGAAAGATGCAATAGAGGGGATGCTTTCACCTGAATTAAAAGAAGAAATTACTGGAACTGCAGAAATTAGAGAAACATTTAAAATTTCGAAAGTTGGAACAATTGCAGGTTGTATGGTTACTGACGGAAAAATCTTAAGAAAATCAAAAGTTAGACTAATAAGAGATGGAATTGTTATTGTAACTACCGAGCTTTCCTCTCTTAAAAGATTCCAAGACGACACCAAAGAAGTATCAAAAGGTTATGATTGTGGTATGCAACTCAAAAATTATAATGATATTAAAATTGGAGATATTTTAGAATGTTTTAATGAGTTGAAAATCAAGAAAAAATTAAAGAAGTAATTATTTTTTTGGTTTAAAAATAAAAGCTGATTTAAATTCTTTTTTTATCTCCCTTAATTTTTTTTCGGCATTAATTTTTGACTTGTATTTTCCAATTCTGACTTTGTAATTTGGTGTCTCAAAGTAGAAGTATAAACTATCTGACAAGTATTTTTCAGAAACATAACTCATTATGGAATCACCATTTTTATAATTACCGCTGAAAACTTGAATTGAGTAATAATTTGTTTTATAAATTTCTTTGTCAATACTCTTTTTTATTTTTAAAATTGAATCAAGTTTTTGATCATTTTTTAAATCATATTTATTGACCTGAGAATTAATTTTACAACAAAAAAATAAACATGATAAAAAAAGTATTTTTTTCATATCACAAATATATACTAATTCACATCAATTTTTGTTTAAAAAGTTAAATGTTAAAATCGGAAAAATGATTATAAATATGTTTTAATAATTGATTATTGTTTACTATTTTTGACCTGTTATAATAAACAAGTTTTTCAATTGTTGAAAACAATAGACAACAAACAAAATTACCAGAGAGAAAGCATGATTAATGTAGTGAGATTTTTCCCCACGATTTTCTTAATATTTTTTATTTCTTTTTCAGCACATTCGCAAGAAGCTGATATATCTAAAGGTAAATCTCTTTTTAATGCTAATTGTGCAGCTTGTCACAAGCTGAATAAAAATCTTATTGGACCAGCATTGGCAGGTGTTTCTGAGAAGTATGAAAAAGACTGGCTGTATAGTTGGATTAAAAATAGTGCAGCAATGATTAAATCTGGTGACGAAAGAGCTGTTGCAATTTGGGAAGAATATAATAAAGCTGCCATGAATGCTTTTCCTCAACTCTCTAATGAAGATATTGATAATATTTTAGCTTACACAGACTATAAACCAGAGCCTGTTGCTACTGTTACTGCTGCAGCTGGTTCTGTTACAAGTACTCAAGCTGAAGGTTCAGTTTCAACTGATATAATCTTAATTGTTTTAATTGTTATTCTTTGCGTTTTAGTTGTGATGTTATTCTTAGTGAATAAAACATTAAAAGCAATTGCAGAGAAGAATGGAATTAAATATGAAGAGAAAAAACCAGTATTGTCTGTACCAATATGGAAATTGTTTATAAGAAATCAATTTCTTGTTTTTTGTTCAGTTGTGTTCCTGCTTCTATCTAGTGCATATTTTGCTTATGGATGGATGATGCAGATAGGGATAGATCAAGGTTATATGCCAGTTCAGCCTATACACTATTCACACAAAATTCATTCAGGTGCAAATCAAATTGATTGTCAATATTGTCACTCAAGTGCTAGAGTTTCTAAGCATTCAGGAATTCCATCTTTAAATGTTTGTATGAACTGTCATGAAAATATTGCAGAATACAATGGTGAAGAAGATTTAGAAAAAGGCTATACTAAGGACTTTTATACTGCGGAAATTAAAAAATTATATAAGGCTGTCGGCTGGGATGAACAAAGTAGAACATACACTGGTGAAACTGAGCCCGTAAAATGGGTTAGGATTCACAACCTCCCTGATTTTGTGTACTTTAACCATTCTCAGCATGTTAATGTTGCTGGGATAGAATGTCAAACTTGTCATGGACCAATTGAGGAAATGGAAATTGTTTATCAACATTCTTCATTGACCATGGGATGGTGTATAGATTGTCACAGAGAATCTGACGTTAAAGTAAAGGATAATGAGTACTATACAAAGATTCATAAAGAACTATCAAAAAAGTATGGTGTTGAAAAATTAACTGTTGCCCAGATGGGGGGATTAGAATGTGGTAAATGCCATTACTAATTAATTTTAATGAGTAGAGAAAAAAAATATTGGAAAAGTGAAATTCAGTTAGATCAAAACAATGGTTTGGATCATCTCGAACACAATGAATTTGTTGAAAAAATACCTGTTGATAATAATATTTTTTCTGATGAAAACATTAATGACGTTTCAGCTAATAGAAGAGATTTTTTAAAATATCTAGGCTTTAGTACCTCTGCTGCGGTTCTAGCTAGTTGTGAAGGACCGGTTCATAAATCGGTTCCTTATGTTATTCAACCTGAGAGAATCAGGCCTGGTATTGCGAACTATTATGCAACAAGTCTTTTTGATGGATATGACTCAGCTAATGTATTAGTAAAAACCAGAGAAGGAAGACCAATTAAAATACAGAACAACAAACTGTCAAAGTATAATGGACATGCCAATGCTAGAGTTAATGCATCTGTTTTAAGTTTATATGACAGTAAAAGAATTCAAGGCCCCACAATTAATGGAGACGATGTTTCTTGGGATACTTTTAATAATAACATTAAAGCTCAACTTAGTTCATTAAAAACTTTAAATCAAACTGTTATATTATTGACCTCAACAGTAGCAAGTCCTACAACAGCAAAAATTATTAACTCATTAATCGCAGAGTATCCAAACATAAAGCACGTTGAATATGACTCAGTTTCTGAATCAGCAGCTCTGGATGCTCACGAAATAATGTACGGAACAAGAGGATTGCCTTATTATGATTTTCAAAGGGCTAAATCAATTGTTTCATTTAGTGCTGATTTTCTTGGAGATTGGCAAGGATCGAATTATGACCATGATTATGTAAAGGGAAGAATTCCAAATAGAGGTGTAGATGGTAAGGCATCTATGTCAAAACATATTCAAATTGAGTCTAACCTATCAATTACAGGTTCAAACGCTGATTTAAGAATTCCATTATCAATAAGTAATCAAAAGTTATTTTTAGCTCATTTATATGATTCAATTTCAGGGAGTAATAGTCAATTAAAAAAATTGCCCGAAGCTTTAGTGGCTAAGCTTGATTATGTTTCAAACGAATTATTATCAAAAAAATCTGAATCAGTAGTTCTTTGTGGGTTAGATGATGTTAATGCTCAATTATTATGCAACCGTATAAATGATATTTTAGAATCTAGCGTTGTAAACAAAAGTAAAATATCTTATGTAAGAAATGGAAGTGATTCTAATGTAAATGAAGTTATAGATAACATAATAAATGGAGAAGTTAAAGGTGTTATAATGAGTGGAGTAAACCCATCATACACTTTACCTAATTCAATTGCTTTTTCTGATGCTTTAAAAGCTTTAAACTTTAGTGTTTATTTCACAATGAATCCTGATGAAACTAGTGAATACTCATCTCATATTGCTGCAGCTCCTCATATGCTTGAATCTTGGGGGGATTTCGAATTTATTAGTGGAGAGTATAGTCTTTGCCAGCCAACAATTAAGCCACTGTTTGATACAAAACAATTTGAAGACTGTCTTCTGGCATGGTTAGGATCTGATAAATCCTTTTATGACCAAATAAAGGATAACTGGAATAATAATATTTTAAATTCTACAACTTCATGGAACAGTGCTTTACATGATGGTGTTTTTTCATCCGAAAGAAATTCGTTTAGTAGAACAAATAATTCAGTTGATTTCTCAATTAGCGCTAAACAAATCATGTCTTTCGACGATAGCGGTTTTGATCTGATATTGTATTGTAAAACTGGTATGGGTGATGGTCAGCAGGCAAATAACCCTTGGTTACAAGAATTCCCTGACCCAATCACAAGAGTGTCATGGGACAATTACTTGACTGTGTCTAAATCAGATGCAGAGCAGTTAGGTTTAAAAAACTATAATGAAGCTAACGGTGCTCTTAATAGTAATTATGCAATTGTAAATGTTGGTGAAAATGAATTGAAAGTACCAGTAGTAATTCAGCCTGGGCAGGCAAAAGGCACTGTTGGGCTATCATTAGGATATGGAAGATCAAAAGGGCTAAAAGATGAAATGAAAACTGGTGTTAATGCATTTTCTTTTTACAATGGTTTTTCTAAAAATCAAAAGGCTCAAATTACTGCGCATTACGAAATTCATGAATTTGCATGTGTTCAGTTACACAATACATTGATGGGAAGAGGTGATATAATTAAAGAAACATCTCTTGAAACATATAACACAAAAGAAAAAGAACATTGGAATCCAATTCCAAAAGTATCAAAGAATCATATTGAAACACCTGTTAACTCCAGAGAAGTTGATATGTGGGAAGAATTTGATAGATCTATAGGTCATCACTTTAATTTGTCTATTGACTTAAATGCATGTACTGGTTGTGGCGCATGTGTTATTGCATGTCATGCTGAGAATAATGTTCCTGTTGTTGGTAAAGCAGAAGTTAGAAAATCACGTGATATGCATTGGTTGAGAATTGACAGATACTATTCGTCTGAAGAATCATTTAACTCAGATATTGAAAAGAAAGATAATATTTCTGGAATAGGACAATCTCTATCTGTATTTGGTGAGATGGAAGATCCTAGTGAAAATCCTCAGGTAGTATTTCAGCCAGTAATGTGTCAGCACTGTAATCACGCTCCATGTGAAACCGTATGTCCAGTTGCTGCCTCATCACACGGAAGGCAAGGACAAAATCACATGGCTTACAACAGATGTGTAGGTACAAGATACTGTGCTAATAACTGTCCCTATAAAGTACGAAGGTTTAATTGGTTCTTGTATAATAATAATGATGAATTTGATTTTAATATGAATGATGATTTAGGTAAAATGGTACTTAATCCTGACGTTGTTGTAAGATCAAGAGGAGTTATGGAAAAATGTTCTTTCTGTATTCAAGGCACCCAAGCAGTAATTTTAAAAGCAAAAAATGAAGGTAGAGAAGTCAAGCCAAACGAGTTTGAAGATGCTTGTGCTTGTTCAGCTGCGTGTTCAACAGGAGCTTTGAGTTTTGGAGATATAAACAATAAGATGAGTGAAGTTTACAGTAGAAAACAAGATGATAGAGTATATCATCTTTTAGAATACGTTGGAACTAAACCAAACGTATTTTATCATACTAAGATTAGAAATACTGATAAAGATAAAAGTATATAATGGGTCATTACGAAGCATCGATTAGAAAACCTTTAATAACAGGTAATAAAAATTATCACCAGATTTCTGTTGATGTTGCTAAACCCATTGAGGGTCAGGCAAACAATCAATGGTGGATTGTATTTATTATCTCAATGATCTTATTTCTTTGGGGTGTTGGATGTATGATATATACAATCTCTACAGGAATTGGTGTCTGGGGATTAAATAAAACTGTTGGATGGGCTTGGGATATCACAAACTTTGTATGGTGGATTGGTATTGGACATGCTGGAACTCTTATTTCCGCAGTATTGCTTCTTTTTAGACAAAAATGGAGAATGGGTATCAACAGATCAGCTGAGGCTATGACAATATTTTCAGTAATGCAAGCAGGCCTTTTCCCATTAATACATATGGGAAGGCCTTGGTTAGCATACTGGGTTTTACCAATACCAAATCAATTTGGCTCTTTATGGGTTAATTTTAATTCACCTTTATTGTGGGATGTATTTGCAATTTCAACTTATTTAACTGTGTCATTAGTATTCTGGTGGACAGGACTTCTACCTGATTTTGCCATGATAAGGGACAGAGCAATTAAACCTTTTCAAAAGAAAATATATAGTCTTGTTAGTTTTGGATGGAGTGGTAGAGCTAAAGATTGGCAAAGGTTTGAAGAAATTTCATTGGTATTAGCAGGTCTTGCTACACCTCTAGTGCTTTCAGTTCACACAATAGTTTCGTTTGATTTTGCTACCTCAGTTATACCTGGATGGCATACGACTATATTTCCACCGTACTTTGTAGCTGGTGCAATTTTTTCTGGTTTTGCAATGGTTAATACTTTACTTATCGTTATGAGAAAAGTATGTAATCTTGAAGACTATATTACTTTACAGCACATTGAACTTATGAATATTGTCATTATGATAACTGGATCAATCGTTGGCTGCGCATATATCACTGAGTTATTTATTGCTTGGTATTCAGGAGTTGAATATGAGCAGTATGCTTTCTTGAATAGAGCAACTGGACCATACTGGTGGGCATATTGGGCTATGATGACATGTAATGTATTTTCTCCACAGTTTATGTGGTTTAAGAAGTTAAGAACTAGTATTGTATTTTCTTTCATCATTTCGATTGTTGTAAATATTGGGATGTGGTTTGAAAGATTTGTGATTATAGTTACATCTCTACACAGAGATTATTTACCATCATCATGGACGATGTTTTCACCATCATTTGTTGATATTGGAATATTTATAGGAACTATTGGATTTTTCTTTGTTCTATTTCTTCTTTATGCAAGAACATTCCCTGTTATTGCTCAAGCGGAAGTAAAAACAATTTTAAAATCCTCAGGGGATAATTATAAAAAATTAAGAGATAATAATGGCAAATAAGTTTATACATGCTATATACGATGATGATGATAAGCTTTTAGATGCTGTAAAGCATTTAAAGAAAGAGGGAGTATATATTGAGGATGTATTTACTCCATTTCCAGTTCATGGACTCGATAAGGCTTTAGGTCTTTCACCTACTAGAATTTCTATTGCTGGATTTATTTATGGTTGTATAGGTTTTGCATTTTCAATTTTTATGATGAATTACATTATGATTGTTGATTGGCCACAAAATATCGGAGGTAAACCAAGCTTTAGCTTTATTGAAAACATGCCAGCATTTGTTCCAATTATGTTTGAGTTAACAGTTTTTTTCTCAGCACATTTAATGGTTATTACGTTTTATCTGAGAAGTAGACTTTGGCCTTTTAAAAAAGCTGAAAATCCTATTCCTGAAACAACAGACGATAAGTTTTTGGTACAGATTCCAGTAAGCAGTAATGAAAAAGAAATAAAATCTAAAATTAAAAAGACTGATATTTTGAAAATGGATATCGTTGAAATAAAAGAATAAAATGAAAAAAATAAATTACATATTTATATTGCTATCTTTCTTATTAGTTTCATGCTTTGATTCTTCAAAACCTAATTATCAGTTTTTCCCAAATATGTATGAATCTGTTGGTTATGATACCTATGCAGAATCAAATGCATTTGCTAATGGCATTGAAGCTCAAGAGCCAGTCAAAGGAACTATTTCCAGAGGGTGGGAACCTTATGAGTATGAAGATACTAATGAGGGTTATGAGCTTGCAAAAGTAAATTTAAAATCACCTGTAGAAAAAACAGATGAAAATCTTAAAACAGGTAAAGAATTATATGAAATATATTGTTCAGTTTGTCATGGATCAAAAGGAGATGGACAAGGCATTTTAATGAAAAGAGAAAAGTTTTTAGGAATTCCTAGTTATGCCGATAGAGACATCACTGAGGGAACTATCTATCATGTTTTGATGTATGGAAAAAATCTAATGGGATCTCATGCCTCATTGGTAAATCAAGAAGAAAGATGGCAGATTTCACAATATGTTTTAGAATTAAGAAATGAATTAATTAAATAGTGGTGATGTTTACGTTAACAAATAAAATCAAAATATTTTCAATTGCCTTAATTGTATTAGGTTTATTAGGAATTGCTTATGGTTTTTACATTGCTCCAAGTACAGTTGAAGAAGCTAAAGAAATTGTTGCAAGTTCTCACTACGATGATGGTCATGCATCAAGTTACGATAACCATTCAAATCAAGATAAAGGACACGATGAATATGGAGCTGATCATGTAATGTCTCATGATGAACATGTTTATCATCAATTAGCTAACAGACCTTGGGCTGCAATCTATGTAGCTGCATTTTTCTTTTTCATGATTTCATTAGGAACTCTAGCTTTTTATGCTATACAAAGAGCAGCACAGGCTGGATGGTCTCCATTACTGTTTAGAGTTATGGAGGGAATTACTGGCTATTTACTACCCGGAGGTTTAATTGTATTGGCTATATTATTGTTTTCTGCTTTACATTTTAATCACATGTTTATTTGGATGGATCCAGAAGTAGTCGAGCATGATGAAATTATAAAAAACAAAAGTGGATATTTAAATATTCCCTTCTTTTTAGCAAGAGGTATATTCTATTTAGCAGGTTGGTCGCTTTACAGATATTTATCCAGAAAATTTTCAATTGCTCAAGATAAAGCAAATGATAATTCAAACCATATCAAGAACTTCAAAATATCAGCAGGATTCTTAGCATTTTTTATAGTTACAGAGTCGATGATGTCTTGGGACTGGATTATGTCAATCGATCCACATTGGTTTAGTACTTTATTTGGATGGTATGTTTTTGCCAGTATGGTTGTGTCGGCAATTACAGTTATAGCATTGTTAATTATTTTCCTAAAGTCAATGGGTTATTTAGAAAAGGTAAATCATAATCACATGCACGATTTAGCAAAGTTTATGTTTGGCTTTAGTGTATTCTGGGCATATTTATGGTTTTCACAATTTATGCTTATTTGGTATGCAAATATTCCTGAGGAAGTTACATATTTTATAACAAGGCTTGAAGATTATCAACTTCCTTTTTTAGGTATGCTAGTAATGAATTTCATTCTTCCTTTCTTGATATTAATGAACTCTGATTTTAAAAGACTAAACTGGATGATTGTAACGGCTGGCATTATTATTTTAATCGGTCATTACATGGATGTGTTTAATATGATTATGCCTTCAGCTGTTGGTGATCAGTGGTTCTTTGGAATTCCTGAGTTAGGTTCTGTAATGTTTTTTGCAGGCTTATTTATCTATATAGTATTTAGTTCACTCACAAAAGCGCCTCTTGAAGCAAGTGGAGATCCTTTCAATAAGGAGAGTGAAAAGTTTGTTTATTAATTTGATGATATAGAAGATGACAATATTACTTTCAATTTTAGCAGTAACTCTCTTAGCGATTTCTGTTTGGCAGATTACTAAAATTTTTGAAATTTCAAATTTAGGTGTAAAAAAAGATGATTCTCAAGTTGCATCTGAGAAAGATAATGACCTACATGGAAAATTAATGTTTGCCTTTCTAGTATTTATCTATTTAGTAACGATTTATTCTTTTGTTTCATATACTAAAGTTTTATTACCAGATTCTGCCTCCGAGCACGGTTATACTTATGATAGGTTAATGCTAATTTCATTCTTAGTTATATTTTTTGTACAAACAGTTACACAAGCGCTATTACACTACTTTGCATACAAGTATAGAGGAATTAATGGAAGAAAAGCTTCTTTTATCACTCACAATAATAAGTTAGAGCTAATCTGGACGGTTATCCCAGCAATTGTGTTATTTGTTTTAATACTTTATGGTATGACAACATGGTCTGACATAATGAATTTTGAGGAAGATGAAGATGCTCTTGTTGTTGAGTTATATGCTGCACAGTGGAACTGGAAAGCAAGATATGCTGGAGATGATAATGTTTTAGGAGACGCTAATGTAAGATTTTTAAATGATTTTGATGGAAGAAATTCAGTTGGTATTGATTCATCTGATCCAAATGGTTTAGATGATGTTGTGGTTACTCAAGAGTTTCATCTACCAGTCAATAGAAAAGTTATATTTAAAATTAGATCCCAAGATGTACTTCATTCTGCCTACATGCCTCACTTTAGAGCTCAAATGAATGCTGTACCTGGAATGATTACAGAGTTCTCATTTACTCCAACAGTAACAACTGCTGAAATGAGATTAAATCCTGAGGTTGTTTCAAAAGTAAACAGGATTAATAAAATTAGATACGATAATAGTCAAGACTTGATTGCAAAAGGCGAAGAAGCATTAGACCCTTATCAATTTGACTATTTACTTCTTTGCGCTAAAATATGTGGATCATCGCATTATAATATGCAAATGAAGATTGTAGTAGAATCTGAAAAAGATTTTAATAAGTGGTTAAAAGATCAGAATACCTTTTCTGAAGTTATACAATAATTAATAATATGTCAGTAGCTGTAAATAAAAATATCGATAATCATGATGACCACCATCATCATAAGGAAACTTTTATAACAAAATGGATTTTTAGTCAAGATCATAAAATGATAGCTAAACAATACTTTGTAACAGGTGTAATTGTTATGGGTATTATAGGAGTTTTAATGTCACTACTATTTAGAATTCAATTAGCTTGGCCTGAAGAATCTTTTTCGGTTTTTAATTTATTTTTAGGAGACAGATGGGCTCCAGATGGTGTTATGGATCCTAATATATATTTAGCATTAGTAACTATTCATGGAACCATAATGGTATTTTTTGTTTTGACTGCTGGATTGAGTGGAACATTTAGTAACCTATTAATTCCTTTACAGATTGGTGCCAGAGATATGGCTTCAGGATTTTTGAATATGCTCGCATATTGGTTATTTTTTATATCTAGTGCAATCATGGTTGCTTCTCTCTTTGTTGAAGCCGGACCTGCAGCAGCTGGTTGGACAATTTATCCTCCGTTAAGTGCTCTCCCACAAACGCAACCTGGATCTGGTGCTGGAATGACTCTTTGGTTAGTTTCTATGGCATTTTTTATTGCATCTTCTTTATTAGGTTCTCTAAATTATATTGTAACTGTACTTAACCTTAGAACAAAGGGTATGACCATGTTTAGACTCCCATTAACAATATGGGCATTTTTTGTTACTGCTATTATTGGCGTAATTTCATTCCCAGTACTTTTATCAGCTGCCTTGTTATTAATAATGGATAGAAGTTTTGGTACATCATTTTTCCTTTCAGATATTTTTGTTCAAGGAGAAGTTTTACATTATCAAGGTGGATCTCCTGTATTATTTGAGCATTTATTCTGGTTCCTTGGACACCCTGAGGTATATATTGTTTTATTACCGGCTCTGGGTATAACATCTGAAATCATAGCAACAAATGCACGTAAACCTATTTTTGGATATAGAGCTATGGTTGCATCTATTTTGGCAATTGCATTTTTATCTACTATTGTGTGGGGTCACCATATGTTCGTAACAGGCATGAATCCATTTTTAGGATCTGTATTTACATTTACAACACTACTTATTGCGATTCCTTCTGCTGTAAAAGCATTTAATTATATAGCAACATTATGGAAAGGTAATTTACAGTTAAATCCAGCAATGTTATTTTCTATTGGTCTTGTATCAACATTTATTACAGGTGGTTTAACAGGTATAATTCTAGGAGATAGTGCGTTAGATATTAATGTTCATGACACCTATTTTGTTGTTGCCCACTTCCATTTAGTTATGGGTATTTCTGCATTATATGGTTTATTTGCTGGTGTTTATCATTGGTTCCCTAGATTATATGGTAGAATGATGAATAAGACACTAGGCTATGTTCATTTTTGGATTACAGCTATTGGTGCTTATGGAATATTTTTTCCAATGCATTTTATAGGGATGGCTGGATTACCAAGAAGATATTATACAAATACTGCATTCCCATATTTTGATGATTTAGCCGATATAAATGTTCTAATTACTGTATTTGCACTGGTCACAGGTTTAGCTCAGCTCATATTCTTATATAATTTTATACATAGTATGTATTTTGGTAAAAAGTCTGAAAAAAATCCATGGAAATCAAATACTTTAGAATGGACTGCCCCAGTTGAACATATTCATGGTAACTGGCCTGGAAAAATACCTGAAGTATATAGATGGGCATATGATTATAGTAAGCCAGGCAAGAAAGAAGATTTTGTTCCACAGTCTACTCCAATTGCAAAAGGAGAAAAGATTACTGAACACTAGTTTCTCTTTTTATCATATGTAACCCTAATTTAACTTTTATTTATATTTGAGTATGAACGAAAATCTAGATCCTTCAAATGAAAATTTTTCTAACGAGGATCTTGAAATAGACAAAGCTCTAAGACCCCTAATTTTTTCAGATTTTCGTGGACAAAATAAAGTAATTGAAAATCTCAAAGTTTTTGTAGAAGCTTCAAATCTCAGATCGGACGCCTTGGATCATACACTTCTACATGGCCCACCAGGTTTAGGAAAAACAACATTGGCTAATATTTTAGCTAATGAACTGGGTGTTTCAATAAAAGTTTCATCTGGACCTGTGATTGATAAACCAGGAGATTTAGCGGGGCTACTGACGAGTCTTGAATCCAGAGATGTTTTATTTATTGATGAAATTCATAGGCTTTCTCCAATTGTTGAGGAGTATTTGTATTCAGCTATGGAAGATTTTAAAATTGATATTATGATTGAATCTGGGCCAAATGCTAGATCGGTTCAAATTAATCTAAATCAATTTACTTTGATTGGAGCTACTACTAGGTCAGGATTATTAACTGCTCCCATGAGGGCTAGATTTGGAATCAATAACAGATTAGAATACTACGACAAGTCTACTTTATCAAATATTGTAAAAAGAAGTGCTGAAATTCTTAATATTAAAATTAATGATGATGCAGCAGCTGAAATTTCGGGTAGAAGTAGAGGAACCCCAAGAATATGTAATTCCCTACTAAGGAGAGTTAGAGATTTTGCACAGATTAAAGGAGATGGTAAAATTGATTTAGAAATCACTAAGTATTCTTTAGAAGCATTGAATGTTGATACACATGGATTAGATGAAATGGATAATAAAATAATTTCAACTTTAATTAAAAACTTTAAAGGTGGCCCAGTAGGGATTACTACACTTTCAACTGCAGTTTCTGAAACTGCCGAAACGATTGAGGAAGTTTATGAACCTTTCTTAATTCAACAAGGATTTATTGTTAGAACACCTAGAGGTAGACAAGTTACTGAAAAAGCCTATAAACATTTAGGATTAAGTCCTTTAAATGATCAAAATAACCTTTTTAGTTAGATTTTGTCAAATATTAATTCAAATACATTACTTGTTAAATCTATTGCTAAGAATTTAGGTTTTATGTCATGCGGAATTTCAAAATCTGGTTTTCTTAACGATGAAGCTGATAGATTTGAAAAATGGCTTAAAAACAACTATCATGGAACTATGTCTTATATGGAAAGAAATTTTGATAAAAGACTTGACACAACCAAATTAGTAGAGGAATCGAAAAGTGTGATATCAGTTTTATACAATTATTATCCAAAAAAAAAACAAAATCCTAATTCATTCAAAATTTCAAAATATGCATATGGTGTTGACTATCACTATGTAATAAAAGATAAATTAAAAAATTTTGTTTCTATTTTGAAAGATAAGATAGGAGATATTAATGCAAGAGTATTTGTTGATTCTGCTCCGATACTTGAAAGAGCTTGGGCTAAAAAAAGTGGCTTAGGTTGGATTGGAAAAAATACAAATTTGATTAGTAAAAGGACTGGATCATTCTTTTTTATTGCAGAGATTATTATAGATATAGATTTAAAGCCTGATAGTGAGGTTACTGACCATTGTGGAGAATGTACCGCTTGTTTAGATGCTTGCCCGACTGGTGCATTTTATGAACCTTATAAGCTTGATGCTTCTAAATGTATTTCTTATTTAACTATTGAGCTAAGAGATAAAATTTCAGAAAAGTTTAATGGCCAATTTAGAGATTGGATTTTTGGTTGTGATATATGTCAAGATGTTTGTCCCTGGAATAAATTTTCAAGCGAACATAATGAACCTTTGTTTGAGCCTTTAGATCAAGTTATTAATTATTCGAAAAAAGATTGGATTGAAATCACTGACGAAGTTTTTGATGTAATTTTTGATAACAGTCCAATTAATAGGCCTAAATTTGAGGGCTTTAAAAGGAATATCGAATTTGTCAAATGAGTTATATATCGCTTCCCAAAATTGAACTTCATATTCACCTTGATTGTAGTCTTAGTTATAACGTTGTGAAGAAATTGAGACCTGAAACAACGATTCAAGATTATAATCAAAATTTTAAAGCCGGAAAAAGTTGTTCCTCTTTAAAACATTATATAAAATGTGCAGATAATGCAATTTCTCTAATGCAAACTAAAGAAAGTCTAGAGTTGGTAATGGAAGATTTCTTTGATCAATTAATTGAAGACAATGTAATTTATTGTGAAATAAGATTTGCTCCACTTTTACATATTGAAGAAAGTCTAAGCTCAAGTGAAGTTGTAGATATTCTATGTAATAAAATGAATACACTTTCAAAAGAAACTGGAGTTATTACAGGCTTGATATTATGTACTCTTCGTCATTATTCGGAATCACAAAGCATGGAAACTGTTAAGCTTGTAAATGAATTTTACGATCATGGAGTGGTTGGTTTTGACCTTGCTGCAGATGAAGCAGGATATCCGCTCGATCATCATATTTCTGCTTTTGAATATGCACATAAACACAAACTAAATTGTACTGCACATGCAGGAGAAGCAAAGGGTGCTGAAAGTGTTTGGGAAACAATAAATAAATTAAAAACTAAAAGAATAGGTCATGGTGTAAGATCTATTGAAGACGATAAATTAATTGATTATCTCATAGAAAACGACTATCATCTGGAAGTGTGCCCAACAAGTAATATTAAAACAAAAACTTTTGAATCCTTAAAAGAACATCCAATTAATAAATTATTTAAGAGAAACGTATCATTAAGTATAAATAGTGATGGCAGAACAATTTCAGATGTTAATTTAAATGAAGAATATCACAAGCTTAGTGATTTATTTGGTTGGTCAATAAAACAAATAAAGCAATGTAATTTAAATGCCATTGACCATGCTTTTACATCGAACATAAATAAAGCAGTTTTAAGGCAAAAAATTAATAGAGCCTATAAAGCCCTATAGTTCAACGGATAGAACAAAAGTTTCCTAAACTTTAGATCTAGGTTCGATTCCTAGTAGGGCTACTTTAATTTAATTCTTCATCAGAATAAATTTTTAAAAGCTTATATGATTCATCTAGCTTATCTAACATATCTAAATACCTTTCAACTAAACTTCTAAGTTGATTTATATCCCCTAAAAATTCATTGGATTTGTAGTAGTTTTTGTCAACTTTAAAATATGTAGGAACAAGATCTGAATAAACATAACCTTCAGAACTTTTTTCTTCTTTTGAAAAAATTATAATTTTTTTATTAATTCTAGCCAACGCTCTAAAAAAGTAGTCATCAATAATTCTGCTGACAGCTAAATTTCTTTGATTTAAATTATTGTAGGTATTTGAAAGAGCATATCTAAAATTATCGGATTTAATAAGTCGTGTAGATCCAGTATATTTTAATTCTTCATATAAACTGCTTTGAGAAAAAAAGGATACAGAACCTCGTTCAGTCAATAAAAGTAGTTTTTCTGCTATTTCTTTATCAGAAAGTTTAAAAGAGTTTTGGGTTATGTCATAAATGAGTTCATCCGCTGCATTTCTACATCTAATCTGTAAATCTTTAATATTTTTAATTTGAGTTCTTTCATTATCAATTATTGACTGAAGATCTTTTACTAATTCATTTTTGTATTTAGCATTTTGATTGTTGACTCTGATCGAATCAATATAAAATGACAGTAAGACACTTAGTAAAACTACAATTGACTGTAATATATACTTTATATTATCTTTAAATAACTTAACCATTTATTTAAAATTATGAAAAAATATACTTTTTTGCTCTGTTTATTGTTTGCTTTAAATACTTCTTCTCAAGATTATGACTTTATTCAAGACATACAGTATCAATCTGATTTAAATGATTCCTATCTAGTTGAAAGATCAAAATTAGACATATATTATCCAAAGAATGTTGAAAAATTTCCAACAGTTATTTTTTTTCATGGAGGTGGTTTAAGAGCTGGGAATAAAAATATTCCTCAATTTTTAAAAGAAAAAAATATTGCAGTAGTTGCTCCAAATTACAGATTAAGCCCTAAAGTTAAAGCTCCTGTATATATTGAAGATGCAGCTGCATCTGTTGCCTGGGTATTTAATAATATTGAAAAATATGGAGGTGATAAAAATTTAATTTTTGTTTCTGGAAACTCGGCTGGTGGATATCTAACTAGTTTAATTGGTTTAGATAAAAAATATTTAGCAAAGCATAATATTGATGCAAATGATATTGCTGGATTAATTCCTGTTACAGGTCATGCAATAACTCATTTTACAGTAAGAGATGAAATGGGAATAGATGCACTTAAACCAGTTATAGATGATTTTGCTCCTTTATATCATGTTAGGTCTGACGCTCCTCCAATTTTACTTTTAACAGGAAATAGAGAATTAGAACTTTTAGGTAGATATGAAGAAAATGCTTATTTGATGAGAATGTTAAAGCTTTCTGGACATAAAGAGGTTGAACATCTTGAATTTGATGGTTATGGACATGGAATTTCAATTCCAGCTATGCCAGTATTACTGAGAAAAGTCAACCAATTAACCGAAAGAATAAAATCTTCATACTAATCATCAAAAGCTTTTCTATTGGCGTTGGTATGTTTTTGAAGAATACGACTTGACTCTTCTTTTACCTTTGGATCACTCTTAATGCTCCACAATTTTGAAGCAGCATATTTATAAGTTTTTGAAATATCAACAATTGGTTTGGGGAAATTTTTTCCAATTTTACACTCATAAGTTTCCTGATCGATAAGACTCATTTTCCATGGTTCAAATAATATAGGAGTTGGAATTTTTTTCAGTTCCGGGATCCATTTTTTAATAAATATTCCTTCTTTGTCATGTTCTTTTGCATTTTTAGTTGGATTATATATTCTAATCATATTTATACCTGTTTCGCCAGCTTGCATTTGAAATTGTGAATAATGAATACCCGGTTCAAAATCTAAAAAATTTTTTGCTAAATGAACAACTCCACTTTGCCATGGTTGCCATAAGTGATGTGTTAAAAATGACACTAATAGGGCTCTCATTCTGAAATTCAAGTAACCCGTTGCTATAACACACCTCATCGATGCGTCCACCAATGGGTACCCAGTTTTACCTTTTTCCCAAGCAGATATAAATTTTTTATTTATTGGCTTTACTATGTTTTGATAGCCTTTATTAACACTTCTAAACTCCATTTGACATTCCATTTCAAATTTTTGTATGAAGTGTGCTTGCCATCTCAATCTTGATGTAAAACTATTTAATTGAAACTTAGATTTACCATTTCGTATTTGTTCTTTTGCTCTTTGCCATGCATATCTAGTTGAGATATTTCCCCATGAGATATACGGGGATAATCTAGAACAACTAGTTCTTGAATCTTCAGGCTTACTTATATTATTTTGATACTTTATGTGCCTAGTATTTAAAAAACTGTCAAGATATTTGATTCCAGAGCTTGGCCCTCCCATTTGTAAAATATTAGAATTTTTAATTTTAAATTTTTGATTTTTTTTTATGTTAACGAAATCATTTTTTTCACCTTTAAACAAAACAACAGGTGATGTCATATGATCTCTCCATTTTTTTATCCAGTTCTTTCTGTTTTTTAATCCTCTAAATACACCATTATTTATTTCTTCTTCCCATTGTATAGAATTCGCTTGACAATATTTTTTCAACAAGATGTCCCTTTCAAATGTTACATTTAATCCTGTTTCATTATGTGAAAAAATTTTCCTTACCAAAAATTTACTTTGAATCTCTTTTAAAACATTAATGAACTCTTCATTATATGTGTGAATGTGAGTGCCAATGCTTTTTAAGTAAATGTTTAAATCATTTATAGATTCTTTTATAAAATTCCAGTGTTTAGTTGAGTAGTGTTTGTTTTTTTTCAAACATGGTTCGAAGCAATAAATAAGTAGTAGTTTTTCTTTTTGGCTTACAGCATTGTTAAGTGGCTCATTATCTAGAAGACGTAGGTCTCTTTTGAACCAAAAAATATTAATAGGTTTTTTCAATTAACCTATACTGTAACTTTAAGAGTTGATCCACTTAGTGATGTAGTATAGCATTTTAATACTCCACCAGCTGTTCCTGCAGTACTACAATCTGATGGGTAAGAATTACCGTGTGAGCTACATTGAAATCTATTGTTTGATGAATTGTATGACCAGCTATTTCTCTGACCTTGATGTGGACAAGCATTTGTAAAGGCTCTGTAAGTACTTGAGTCAATTTTTAGCAAAAGCATATTTTGAGCTGTAAAATTCATCCAATTATTGGATTGTAAAGAAGAAAAATTAGAATGACTTAAGTTAATTGTAACTACATTTCCATCTTTCGAGTAACCATTGTTAGTCCCGGCATTTCCACCTCCACCATTTCCAGATCCAGAACCACCTCCAATATTAACATCATCATCGCCAGATGAACATGATTCTAAAACTGTAATACCTAAGAAAGCCATTGCAACGGTTGGACAAACATTCATTAAAAAATCTCTACGTTTATTTTTTGAATTTTTCATATCAAAATTTTTATAAACTTTTCAAAACTTATGCCATATTTATTGTTAATTTCTTTTTTTAATGAAATTTTAATAATTAAGTTTAGATTTTATTACAACAATAATTGTGTTGAGCCTTAACTTTGATACCATGGAAGTTGATTACGTAAGAGTTTACCAGGAATAAACAACTTAACATTTTAATAAATGTTATACATTTATTTAAATGAAAATTTTCAAGAATATTTTTTTGTTACTATCCCTTATACTTTTGGGATGTAATAATCAATCAATTCGATCAGAAAATTCTGTTTTCCAACCAAATAGACCTTTATCAGAACTTGTTGATATAAATGAAGTCAATTTTTCAAGTATTGATTCAGTCTATTTAAAAAGATTTAATGTTTGGAACCCATTTATAGCTGTAAATACAAAGTTAAGTCGATTAACACCTCAATCAAATGATCACAGGTCAATCTTAAATTCAATTAAACTTGATTTACAGGATATTAATCAAAACAATATACCTTATCCATTCAATAAACCCGAAGTTATTGGAAGACTACGCGTAGTGAAAACCTTTGTGTATAAAGTAAATTCATATGAGTTAAATGCTATTAATTTGAAAAGCTATGAGGAAGATGTAATTATAATAATAGAATCTTATAATGCTTTTGTTGAAAAACTTAATGCACTTGCTGAAGAGGCTGGTCCCTAAGTATTGTTTAATTTATTAAGTTCCCTTTCAATTTCCTCATCTTCAATTTTTCTAAAAATTAACTCTGGTTTGTTTATTAATTCTTTAGAATTAATAATATTTGAAGAAATATTTAATTCTGTCCATTTTTTACCTTTCAAATTTAAAATGGATTTAAGTTTTTCCGATGCGAATGGCACAAATGGTTCACTTAATATGGCTAACATTCCACAAATTTGAATTGAAATAAACATTATCTCTTCAACTTTTCTTTTTTGATCTTCAATTTTAATAAGCTTCCATGGTTCAGTATCAGCAAGGAACTTATTTCCAAGTCTAGCCAAATCTATAAGGGTGTTAACTGAATCTCTAAATTTAAAATTATCTAAAGATTTTGAAATTGATTCTGGATATTTATAAACCTCTTTTAATAAGCCATAATAATCGCTTTTCTCATCAATTTGATTAGGCACAATACCATTGTAATATTTGTGTGTTAATACCAAAGTCCTATTTACAAAATTTCCAAATATTGCAACTAATTCGCTGTTGTTTCTTAATTGAAAATCTTTCCATGTAAAATCATTGTCTTTAGATTCAGGTGCATTCACCGCGAGCGTATAACGAAGACTGTCTTGCATATTAGGAAAATCTTCTAAATATTCGTGTAACCAAATAGCCCAATTTTTAGAGGTTGAAATTTTATTTCCTTCCAAATTCAAAAATTCATTGGCTGGAACATTTTCTGGAAGTATATATCCTCCATGGGCTTCTAAAATAATTGGAAATATTATTGAATGGAAAACTATATTGTCTTTTCCGATGAAATGAATAAGCTTAGTATTTTTATCTTTCCAGTAAGGTTCCCAATCTTTATTATTATTTTTTGCCCACTCTTTTGTTGATGATATATAACCAATAGGAGCATCAAACCAAACATATAAAACTTTTCCTTGTCCATCTTTATGAGGGACAGGGATACCCCACTCTAAATCTCTTGTAATAGCTCTTGATTCTAAGCCTAAATCAATCCATGACTTAACTTGTCCATACACATTTGGCTTCCATTTTTTTTTCTTACTATTTAAAATCCATTCCCTCAAAAAATTCTCATAATCTCCTAAAGGCAAATACCAATGTTTTGTTGATTTTAAAATAGGTGAGGCACCACTTAACTTAGATTTTGGATTAATTAGGTCAGTTGGGCTTAGTGAACTTCCACAATTTTCACATTGATCTCCATATGCTTCTTGATGTCCACATTTTGGACAAGTTCCTTCCACAAATCGGTCAGCTAAAAATTGATTTTCTACTGGATCATATAATTGTTCTGATGTTTTTAATTCAAGTAAGTTTTTAGCTTCCAATTCTTTAAAAAAACTGGATGCAGTGTCGTGATGAATTTTAAGTGACGTTCTTGAATAATTGTCAAAGGAAATTCCAAAAGAGTTAAATGAGTTTTTGATTAGATTGTGATACTTATCAATTACTTCTTTTATTGTCTTGTCTTCAGATTTCGCTTTAATTGATATTGCAACGCCATGCTCATCACTTCCACAAATATAAGCAACATCATTATCGGTTAATCTTTTGAACCTAGCAAAAATATCTGCCGGTATATAAGCACCAGCAAGATGACCTATGTGTAGTGGTCCATTCGTATAAGGTAGTGCCGATGTAATTGTATATCTCTGATTACTCTCCATTTAAAGCTCAAAAATATGGAAATAATTGTCCATATTTATTATTATACCAAGTAATATTAAAATGTTAAATTTGTAAAGTATTGTGAAAATTAAAACAATTTTAATTTGAAAACTATATCTCAAGCAGTCTCAGAATATATAAAATCAAAACCTTTTTTAAGTTCCGCATTAAATGATGGTATTATAAATTTGACATCACTCTCGCGTCAAATAAAACCAGAGATTGAGGAAATTTTAAGAAAAAAAGTAAACAACGGTGCAATAGTCATGGCACTTAATCGTTTATCAATAAGCTTTGAATTTCAGCACACTCATAAGATTGTTAAAGTTTTAAAAAATATTGGAGATATTACTGTTAGATCGAACTTGGTTGACTATAATTTTAAGGTGTCAGATACCCTATTATCTAATCAGTCCTTATTACTAAAAGATCTTAATGATAATAAAAAAATATTTTACACTAGTTCAAGAGGTGTAGATGAGTGTAATATTGTTGTTAGTGAAGATGTAACATCATTACTTGAGGAAAAATTATCAAATGAAATTTGTTTGAGTAAAACAGAAAATTTATGTTCAATTTCATTTAAACTTCCAGAGGAAAATGTTTCAATTCCTGGGATTTATTATTTTGTTTTTCAAAAATTATCTTGGGATGGTATCAACATTTCACAAATAATTTCAACCTCAAATGAATTCACTATTTTAGTTGTTGAAACTGAAGTAGATAAAGCCTTTTCAATTATCAATAAGTTGAAGTCTATTTAAATTCTCCAGTGCATCACTTATTGTATTTATATTTTCAAATACAACATATAGTGATTTCTTGTTAACTATATTTTTTTCTTTCATCTTACAACCATCAATAGTATTTATGAGTTGTAAAATACTTATGAATTCTTTACTATTAAAAAATTTGTTTTCAGATTGATCTGGGAAATAACAAAGCATTTTATTATTCTTCAGAGTTATTTTTCTAAAATTAAGAACTGAACCAATCCATTTAAGTTTAACGCTTTCAATCAAGTCTTCTGTTTCCTTTGGTGGAGAACCAAATCTGTCATAAAGTTGTTCTCTGAATATTTCAAGTTCATCTTTACTCTTTAACTCAGAAAGTTTTTTATATAGAGTTAGCCTCTCAGATGAACTTTGTATGTAGTTAGTTGGAAATAGAATTTCAAAATCAGTATCTATTATAGTTTCAATTTTATTTGTAGTCAAGCTTTTCAGTTCGTTTTTAAATAAAGACTTAAATTCTTTTTGTTTTAGTTCTTCAACAGCTTCATTTAATATTTTATGATAAGTTTCAAAACCAATATCATTCATAAAACCACTTTGTTCCCCTCCTAAAATGTCTCCAGCACCTCTAATTTCTAAATCTCTCATTGAAATATTAAATCCAGAACCTAAGTCTGTATATTGACTGATCGTGTTAATTCTTTTCTTAGCATCGTTAGTTAAACTAGACATTGGTGGGGTAATAAAATAACAAAAAGCATTTTTATTACTTCTTCCCACTCTCCCTCTCATCTGATGTAAATCACTTAATCCAAAGTTATGCGCATTGTTAATGAAAATCGTATTTGCATTTGGAACATCTAAACCACTTTCTATTATTGTAGTTGATAATAGAATATCAAATTCGTTATTAATAAATTCAAGCATAATTTTTTCTAATTTTTTTCCTTCCATTTTCCCATGTCCAATTTTTATACTTGCATTTGGAATTAAATCTCGTAACCAATTTCCAAATTCTTCTATATTATTGACTCTATTGTGAACGAAGAAAATTTGACCTCCTCTTTGTAATTCATATTGAATTGCATCTGAAATTATTGAATTTTCAAATCGAATAACTTCACTAGATATTGGAACTCTGTTGGGTGGAGGAGTATTAATTATGGACAAATCTCTTGCAGACATTAAGCTGTACTGAAGAGTTCTAGGAATTGGAGTAGCTGTTAATGTTAATACATCTATATTTTCTTTTAATGATCTTATTTTTTCCTTAACATTTACACCAAATTTTTGTTCCTCATCAACAATTAAAAGCCCTAAATTTTTATAGGTTATTTTATCATTCATTACTTGATGAGTTCCAACAATTATGTCTAGTATGCCATTTTTTAAATCATTTACAATTTTATTTCTTTCTTTCGTGGATTTAAATCTATTTAAATAGTCAAAAGAAACAGGAAAGTCCTTGAATCTTTTACTCAATGTTTTATAGTGCTGAAAAGCCAAAATAGTAGTAGGAACCAATATTACCACCTGTTTTCCATTATCAACTGCTTTAAAAGCTGCTCTAATTGCAATTTCTGTTTTTCCAAACCCAACATCACCACAGATTAATCTATCCATTGGGTGAGGTGAATGCATGTCATTTTTAACATCATTACTAGCTTTTAATTGATCTTCAGTTTCAACGTACAAGAAGCTAGCCTCCAATTCTAGTTGAAGTGAACTATCGGGTTTATATACGTAACCATTAGATAATTTTCTTTTAGCGTATGCCTTAATTAAATCAAAAGCAAGTTTTTTTACTTTCGATTTTGCTTTTGACTTTAATTTGTCCCATGCACCTGACCCCAGTTTATAAATTCTAGGTTTTGCCCCATCTTTACCATTGAACTTTGATATTTTATGAAATAAATGAACGCTTAAGTATAGCGTATCTCTTTCCCCATAATCTAATCTGATAACCTCCTGATTTTTTCCATTTACATCAATTTTTGACAATCCTTTAAAAACTCCAATACCATGATCTATATGAGTAACATAGTCACCAATACTTAGTTTATTTATCTCATCAATTTTTACTTTTTTAGATTTTGAAAATCGTTTTTGGAGTTTAAAACTGTGAAACCTATTAAAGATTTCGTGATCGGTATACCTTAGTTTTTTCTCATCTTTATCTATAAATCCTTTATAAAGAGGTTTTATGATCTTTTTATACTCATATTTATTCTCAAATTTTTCTATAATTTGATCAAATCTTAAAGATTGTTCAACTGAATCAAAATAAATATTGATCTTAAAACCATCACTGAAATATTTTAGTAAGTTTTTGTTTAGTAAATCAAAATTTTTATTGAAAGAAGGTTGAGGTATTTTATTGAACTTGATGTCAGTATCAGAATGAGTTTCACATACATTAATCAAGTAATTTTTATTAGTGATAATATTATTGAATTCATTCAATCCAATATAAATGGAGTTATCAAATTTGTGACAATCAGCAATCATATCTTTAATTGTACTTAAAGATTTAGTTATGATTAGTGTTGCGTTATTAAATAAATTTAACAAACAATCATCTTTAACAGAAATTGTTGAGGTGGGACTTGGTTTAATTTTAATTTCTTTCAATTCTTTAATTGAAAATTGAGTGTTCACATCAAACTCTCTTATACTTTCAATATTGTTGTCATCAAATTGAATTCTAATAGGATTTTCGTTAGAAAACGTAAATACATCTAATATTCTTCCTCTTAATGCAAAATCTCCTGGACTTTGTACAAAATCACATTTCTGGTAATCAATTTTGAAAAGTTTTTCATTAATTTCCGAAAAGTAATATTCTTCATTACGCTTAATTTCTATTGTATTTTCATTGTTAGAATTTTGTTTTGAAACTTTTTCTGCAATTCCATTAGCAGAGGAAACATAAATTCTATTATTATCACTCTCAATGCTTTCATAGACCTTTTCCCTCTGTAATGCATTGTCTTTATTAATTGAGTGTGATTTCAATTTATTATAAGAGCTTGGAAAATATAAACATTCTTTATTGTGTGTATGATCTTCTATATCTGAATGTATGTACCTGGCTTCAGATTCATCATCACATAAAAACATTATAGATTTATTTGTTTTGTAGAACAAATCAATAATTAAAAGTGATAATGAAGATCCGTGTAGTCCATTAATATCAACTGATATTTTAGATTTAGACAATAAGGATTCGAGTTTCTGAAATTTCAGAGACCTGTAGAAATTTGTTTTTGAAGGATTAGATTCCTTATTCATTTAAACAAATCAAAATAATTTGGCGCAAGATAGCTTTTAGATATTGGATATTAAAGAAAATAGTTATAATCATAACAAATCATAATAATTATATATAATTATGAAAAAATCTAATTCAAATACTTTACAATAATTAGTTTTGTTTTTAATATGAATGTATTAGTTAGAGATGCCGTTCAGAATGACATGAAACAAGTGCTTATGTTAATTAAAGAATTAGCAAAATTTGAGAAGGAACCAAATGCTGTCATTTTAAATGAGGAACAATTAGTTCGTGATGGATTCTCTGAAAATCCAAAATTTAAATGTTTTGTAGCCGAATCTAACAATGAGATTATAGGTATGGCATTAGGTTATCCAAGATATTCCACATGGAAGGGAGTGACTATGCATTTGGAAGATTTAATAGTTACAAAAAGTAGTAGAGGCAATGGAGTTGGAAGTCTTTTATTTTCAAAATTCATTAATTATTCTCATTCTCAAAGAGTTAAACGAATTGAGTGGGCTGTTCTAGATTGGAATGTAAATGCAATTGAATTTTATGAAAAAAATGGTGCAAAAATACTTTCTGATTGGAGAGTAGCTCAGATGGATGAAGATTCAATTAAAAAGTTTTGCAATAATGAAAGTATTTAAGTTTGGAGGAGCCTCAGTAAAAAACCCTGAGGGAATCAAAAATTTATTAAGCTTAGTAAAAAAATCAAATAATGAAAGGCTAATTGTTGTTGTCTCTGCTATGGGCAAAACTACGAATGCTTTAGAAGCGATAATCGATTATTACTTTCAAAATAAAAGTAAGCCGGATAGATTAATTCTAGAATTATATCAATATCATAAAGAAATACTGGATAAACTATTTGAAGATAATCACGAAATATTTAAAATAATAAAATCATATTTTGAAAAATTATCTCATTTTTTTATTACAAATAAATCACCGAATCACTCTTTTGTTTACGATCAAGTTGTTGCTTTTGGAGAGTTAATTTCAACATCAATCATCAATAGTTTTTTAAACAATAATAGTATTGAGTCTACATGGCTTGACGCTAGGAACTGTATTAAAACCGATTCAAATTACAGGGGAGGAAATATTATATGGGATCAAACGCAGAAAAATATTGTAAGCTTAACACAAAATGGAAATGTAATTGTGACTCAAGGTTTTATCGGTAGTGATAGAAATAATTTTAATACTACATTAGGTAGAGAAGGTTCTGATTATACTGCTGCAATTTTTGCTTATTCACTTAATTGTGATTCATTAACTATTTGGAAAGACGTTCCTGGTGTTTTAAACGGTGATCCAAAGGTTTTTGATAATACAAAATTATTAGAACAAATTTCTTATTCTGAAGCTATTGAATTGGCGTTTTATGGTGCCTCTGTTATTCACCCAAAAACTCTACAGCCTCTGCAAAAGAAGGAAATTCCTCTATTTGTAAAATCATTCTATAAACCTGAAAGCAAAGGAACTAAAATTTCGAGAGGAGTTGATTTGTTCCCAATGACCCCCTGTTTCATAAACAAAGAAAAATTAATTTTAATCAAGCTGTCATCAATTGACTTTTCTTTTATTGTTGAAAATCATATTAGCGAGATTTTTAAATCTCTTCATGAATTTAAAATGAAAGTTGACGTTATTCAGAATTCTGCTATTAGTTTTTCTGTTTGTGTTTTTGACAAGTATAGTAAGATTGAAGAGTTTTCTAAAAAGATGGAGAAGAAATTCAAATTAAATATAACTAGAGATGTTTCTCTATTCACTATTAGGCATTTTAATGAGAACTCAATTAAAAAAATCTCAAAAGGAAGAACACTTTTGCTTGAACAAAGGACTGAAAAAATATCTCAGTTAATTTTTTCTAATTAAATTAAGAGACACAATTTTTTCTACAATCACAGAACTTAATTTTAATTTACTTTCTACTGTCCATCCTGCTACATGCGGAGTCATGATTACTGAATTAGAATTTTTTAAAAACTCAAAAGACTCATCAGAGCTTATATTTTCAAATGAACTTTCTTCAAAATCTAAAACATCTAAACATGCTCCGGTAATTTTTCCAGATTTTAAACCAGAAACTAGACCCTTAGTATTAACACATAATCCTCTAGCACTGTTAATCAGAACGAAATTCTTAGAGCATGAATTTATAAACTCGGAATTAATCATATTGTGAGAAGATTCATTGTAATCAGTATGAATACTAATAATATCAGATTTTTCTTTAAGTATTTTTAAACCAACTGGTATTGCATTATACTCTGATGGTATATTTTTAATATCGTGGTATAAAACATCACAATTAAATCCAGTCAATTTTTTAGCAAAACTTTTTCCAGTTTTTCCAAATCCAATTATACCAACGGTTTTTCCTTCAATCTCAAACCCTCTATTTTGCTCTCTTTTCCATATCCCTTCTCTTACTTGAATTGATGAAATATTTATTTTATTTATCAAACTAAAAAGTAAACCAATGATATGTTCTCCAACTGCATTTGCATTGGCTTCACCTGCAGAAATAACTTCAATATTATTAGTTTTTGCAGATTGAATATCAATATTTTCAAGACCTGAACCAACTCTTGCTATGAACTTTAGGTTTGTAGCTTTTTTAATAAAAGTATCGTCAATCGGAATTCTACTTCTTATAATGAGACCGGAGTATTTGTGTATTTTTTTTTCAATTTCAGTTTTATTAGAAATTAAATCAATATCATTTTTAAATCCTATTTCATCTAATTTAGAAATAAGGTAATCATGATTTTTATCTAAATGTAGTAGATACATTTTAAAATACTAAAATGACTTTAGCTATATAGAAAAACAATATAATTCCTATGATGTCATTACCTGTAGTTATGAATGGTCCAGTTGCAATCGCAGGATCTATTCCAAAACGATCTAGAATTATTGGAACAGAAGTTCCAATAAGAGCAGCAACAATTATTACACAAATCATTGATGCAGATATTGTTAAACTCATATCCATTGGTTGATTGATCGCTAATCCAAAAAGAATAACAATGATACTTAATATGATACCATTTAAAAGCGTAAGACTTACTTCCTTAAATAATCTTGAAATAATACTACCTTTAATAACATCATTTGCAAGACCTTGAACTACTATTGCAGATGATTGAACTCCTACATTTCCAGCCATCGCTGCTATAAGAGGAGTATAAAAAAACAAGGCTCTCAGCGAAGGTTTCGACATAATCCCTTCGTAACTTTCTAAAATAAATACACTACCTAAACCTCCAAAAAGACCAAGAATTAGCCATGGTAACCTAGCTTTCGTTAGCTCAAAAATTGAATCATCTGCTTCAACATCGTTAGAGATACCAGCTGCGAGTAAATAGTCTTCCTCAGCTTCTTCTTTTATAAAATCTACAATATCATCAATTGTGATTCTACCCAGTAATTTCTTCTCATCATCTACAACAGGAATTGCTTCAAGATCATATTTTGACATAAGCTTTGCAACTTCTTCACCTGGATCATTAACATAGACAAAATCAACTTTAGGGATATATATATCGTTTATTTTACTCTTTGATGGAGAGGTGATTAAATCTTTCAGTGATAATCTGCCTATAAGTTCATTTTTTCTATTCGTTACGTATATAGAATGAACTCTTGTTATATTTTTTGCTTGTATTCTAATTTCTCTAAGACATTTCTCAACACTCCAATTTTCATAAACACTTATAAGTTCTTTTGCCATCAAACCCCCTGCAGAATCTTCATCATAATTTAATAGCTCACGAATATTCTCAGTTAAATCTTCATCTTTTATAAGTGAAATTACTTTTTCTTTTCGCTCATCAGTAAGTTCATCTAAGATATCAACAGCATCATCAGTATCCATCTCTTTTATTTCACCAGCAATTTCTTTAAGAGATAATGTATTCAATATTTTTTCTCTTACATCTTCATCTAATTCAGTTAGAATGTCTGATGTTTTGTCACTGTCAATAAGTTTAATTAGGTAAATTGCTTGATCGTGGTCTAAATCATCAATGATTTCCGCAACATCAGCATAGTGAAATCCATCAATAATTTTTTTAATTGCTGAATTTTTTCTTTTTGAAATTAATTCAGATAATCTTTCTATAAGCTCTCTAGATAATTCAAATGTTTCCATTAGAAATCAAATTAGTTAGATAAATAAAATCCTTGACGCTTAGTTCCTCAGCTCTTTTTTCAAAGATAAGGTCTTCTTTTATATTATCATCTATTTTAAAACTCTTTAAACTATTCCTTAAAGTTTTTCTTCTTTGATTAAATGAGAGCTTAACTACTTTTATGAATAATTGTTTGTCACAATCAATGTCATTAGTGATTTTTTTTAAATGTATAATTGCTGAATTAATTTTTGGTGGAGGAAAAAATGAATCAGGTTTTAATTTCATTTTTATTTCTACTTTAAAAAATGCTTGAATTAAAACAGATAAAATCCCATATTTTTTGGATCCATATGTGGAAGATATCCTTTCTGCAACTTCATGCTGAAACATTCCAACCATTTCACTTATAGATTCTAAGTTGTCTATTATTCTAAATAAGATTTGTGATGAAATATTATAAGGAAAATTACCTATTACTGCAATAGGGTGATTTAAGCTACTTAAATTATATTTTAAAAAATCAATATTTATAATTTTTCCTTGTATATCAGGTAAAATATTTTCTAAATAATCACAGCATTCGTTATCAACTTCAATAAAAATTTTTTGAAATTCATTAATATTTAATATATGCTTTGTTAAAGCTCCCATTCCTGGACCAATTTCAAGAATTGTTTTACAATTTTTCAATTCTAAAAAATTAACAAT
>CEPL01055119.1_pt1 | contig 36204 bp, 34 predicted proteins | sample 530541 | NCBI WGS metagenome assembly CEPL01 (sample SAMEA2620339, study PRJEB7988) | marine metagenome | biome: marine biome (ENVO:00000447); feature: surface water layer (ENVO:00002042); material: "saline water (ENVO:00002010), including plankton (ENVO:xxxxxxxx)" | depth 5 m
CATCTAAATTATGAGAAGCATTCATAGCCCAACCAACAACTCTCGCTGACTTTGGAGTTCCAAGAAAATTAGCAATTGCTCCATAGCTTGTAACTTTACCCTCCGGAATTTTTCTTACAACAGAATAAACTCTTTCAAAAAATGATTCACCCATATATGAACTTAAAACTCAAATAAGTAATTTTTTTATTTTTTTTTAAAAATTGATTTTCATAAAATGTTTGAATTTTAAGAGCATCAATTGGTGCGTTATTATTTGAATAAATATCGTGATTTGAATGAATAAGTTCAACTTCGTTTGATTCAATTAATCCAAGAGTATATCCATGCAAAAATTCGCTATCAGTTTTTAGATGAATAACTCCATCTTTTTTTAAAATTCTTTTATATAAATCCAAATAAAACTTATTGATTAATCGATGTTTTTTTCTTTGGATTTTAATTTGAGGGTCAGGAAAAGTTATCCATATCTCATCTATTTCATAATCCGAAAATAAATTTCCAATAAGATCAATATTTGTTCTTATAAAACAAATATTTTTCATTTTAAGATTAGTAGAATTCTTAGCACCAGACCAAATTCTTGCACCTTTAATATCTATTCCAATAAAATTTCTATTATTATATTTTTTAGCAAGCTCAAAAGAATATTCGCCCTTGCCACAGCCAAGTTCAAGTGTTATAGGATATGAGTTTTGAAAATAATCACTCCACCTTCCTTTATATTTAAAATTTGATTCTAAAAGATCATCTCTGCTTGGTTGAAAGAGATTTTGAAAACTTAAATTTTCATTAAACTTTTTGAGCTTGTTTTTACTTCCCAATGATAACTTTTTCTCAAAAGTAATTAATTTGCCTGATCAACAGTAAAAGAAAATTCAGATCCAACACCTAATTCACTCTCAACAAAAATCTTTTCGTCATGAGCATCAATAATATGTTTAACTATGGCTAGACCAAGTCCAGATCCACCTGTTGATCGATTTCCAGTTTGATCAACTCTGTAAAATCTTTCAAATAATCTTTCTAAATTATTATTCTCCACACCTATTCCATTATCAGTAACTCTGATTAATAATTTGTTTTCTAAAACTTCTTGTACAATTATTTCTGTGGTACCAGATTCTTTCCCATATTTAATTGAATTTTCAATTAGGTTGGTTAAAACATGTTCAATCTTTTCTTTGTCTGCATTAACTTTAACTGACTGCTTGGGGGAATGATCAACAACTAATTTTATATTCTTTTTACTTGCACTAATTTCAAGCATCTCAATTACATTTTCAATTAATTGAACAATATTAAAGTTTGATTTTTTTAAATTACTATCCCCTGTTTCTAACTTAGTTATTAAATCCAAATCTTTTATAATGAAATTCAATCTATCAATTGCCTTTCCAGCTATTTTTAGATATTTCTTATTGACGTTTTTGTCCTTGTAAGCACCATCAAGCAAAGTCAAAATATAACTTTGACTTGTGAAAATAGGAGTCTTTAGTTCATGAGCTAAATTTCCAATAAACTCTCTTCTAAAATTCTCTTGCTCCCTCATCTGAACAAGTTCAGATTTTCTCTCATTGTCTAATTTTTTAATTTCTTCTAACATTTCATCCATATTTGTTGACACAGTTCTAGAAATATTAGAATCATTGGGAAAAATTTGTTCTGATATTTCTTGAACTCTTTTGTAGATAAAGAAATTTGTAAAAAAAATTAATGATGAAAAACTTACTACAAAAAAAATGATGAATATAATAAGAAATGATTTTTCAAAAATGGTGAAATTTCCAGTACCTTTGTTAAAAATCTCTGTGGTATAACCTAACAGAAATGCTAGTACGAAAGAATACAAAAATAACTGTAATCTTATTCTCGTTTTCGATTTCATTTAAACTTTAAATTTATAACCTACGCCCTTAATTGTTTTGATGTATTTTTCACCAATCTTTTCTCTAAGCTTTCTAATGTGAACATCAATTGTTCTGTCTCCAACTACAACTTGAGTTCCCCATACTTTTAACATGATTTCATCTCTATTTAAAACTTTTCCAGGTCTTGAGGCTAATAGAAACAATAGTTCAAATTCTTTTCTTGGTAATGTAATTTCTTCTTTATTATTAGTGACAGTATAAGAATCCCTATCAATTAAAAGTGAACCAAACATTATTTTACTCGTGTTGTTATTATATGACATCATCCTTCTTGAGATTGATGAAATTTTCTTAAGAAGTATCTTAGGTTTAACTGGCTTGTTAATATAATCATCAGCCCCAGCATCGAATGCCGCAATGAGAGTAAAATCCTCACTTCTTGCAGAAAGAAAAATAATCCTTGATTTTGATAAAGATTCAATTTCTCTAAGATTAGAACAAGTCTCGATACCATCCATTACAGGCATCATAACATCCAATAATATAATATCTGGAATAAACTTTTTTGCTTTTTTTAAGGCTTCTATACCATTAGAAGCACTTTTAACATTATACCCTTCATTGGATAAATTATAAGTCAAAATTTCTATAATATCTGGGTCATCATCTACAACAAGTATTTTAGTCGTTGTTTTTTTCATTATTGTGTTAAGTTAGTGATATTTGAAAAAAAATTACGGATACTTAACAATAACTTAATATTAAAATTTTTAATCAAATTATGATCAAGTTTGAGTCAAAATCAATAGAAATTTTTAAATATCAGTATAATAATAATTTGATATATAAATCATTTTGTGATTCAATTAATGTGAAATCTGAAAATATTGATAGTATTGAAAAAATTCCGTTTTTACCCATCTCTCTTTTTAAGAGCAATAAAATAATTTCTGGTGATTCTAAAATTGAAAAGATATTTATAAGTAGTGGTACAACAGGAACCAAAAGCACACATTATGTAATTGATAAATCATTGTACGAAAAAAATATTATTAATTGTTTTAATCAATTTTACAAAAAAGCCTCTGAATATGCTTTTATAGGGGTTTGTCCTAGCCCAAAAAGCAAACCAAATTCATCTTTAGTTTTTATGATAAATCATCTTATTAATAATTCTGATCATCGTGAGAGTCAATTTATGACTAATGGTATTGAATTAATAAACCTGATTGAAGATTTAAAACAAAAAAACATCAATTACATAATTTATGGATTATCATATGCATTACTTGATATCAGTGAAAAAATGAAATTTGATTTTGAAAATTCAATTGTTATTGAGACTGGTGGAATGAAAGGATTTCGAGATGAGATTCCAAAAGAAGAGTTACATAATCTATTAAGTGAAAGGTTTGGAACTGTAAATATTCATTCAGAATATGGAATGACTGAACTACTATCACAAAGTTATGCAATTGAAAATCTAAAATTTAAAACTCCTGACTCAAAAAGAATTATGGTTAGAAGCGAAACTGATCCGTTTAAAATCCAAAAAAAGGGAAGAGGTGCATTTAATATAATTGACCTAGCAAATATTAACTCATGTTCATTCTTAGCTACAGATGATTATGGTAGTGTTACAGAAGATTTCTTTGAAATTTATGGAAGAATAGATGAATCAGATATCAGAGGGTGTAATCAAATGTTACTCTAAAATCAATAAAGAATATTTCTTTTTTCCTCTTTGAACAATAATATATTTATTTTTTATAATCTCTATTTCAGAGATTTTAGCTTCAGCATCTATTTTTTTTCGGTTAACTGAAACTGAGTTCTCTTTTAAGGCTCTTCTAAGATCAGAATAGGAATTAAAAAGTGAAGAACTCATTAATACATTCTCAATATTATCTGATTTTTGATAATCACTTAAGCTAATTTTTGAAACAGGCAGTCCGTCAAAAATTTGCAAAAGAGTTTTTTCATCAATCTCAGACAAATTATCTTTAGATTCTTTTGAAAAAATAATATTTGAAGCGAAAATTACATTATCAAGATCTTCTCTAGAGTGAACAAGCTTCGTCAATTCTGAAGCTAATTGTTTTTGAATTAATCTCAAGTGAGGAGATGCCAAGTGCTCTTCAATCATTTTTATAATAGAAGCTTCATTCATAAAAGAAAATATTTTTAAATATTTGATTGCATCATCATCTGATGTGTTTAACCAATATTGATAGAACTTATAGGGTGAGGTTTTATCTCTATCTAGCCAAACATTTCCTTCCTCGGTTTTTCCAAATTTAGAGCCATCTGCTTTGGTAATTAGTGGACATGTTAAAGCATGTACTTTAATTCCTGCTTTTTTTCTAATTAGTTCAACTCCAGAGGTAATATTTCCCCATTGATCACTTCCACCCATTTGAATTGAACAATTATGGTTTGTGTTTAAAAAATAAAAATCGTATGCTTGAAATAATTGATATGTAAATTCAGTAAAAGACATTCCATCAGAATTTTCGCTTGATATTCTTTTTTTTACAGATTCTTTTGACATCATATAATTAACAGTCAATACTTTTCCATAATCTCTAAAAAATTCGATAATATTTAAACCTTTTGTCCACTCATAATTATTCAAAATGACTGCTGAATTTTCACCACAGTCAAAATCTAAAAATTTAGAGAATTGTTTTTTTAAAGAATTAATATTTTTCTCAATTATTTGTTGACTTAGTAAGTTTCTTTCTTTTGATTTACCAGATGGATCACCAATCATTCCAGTTGCACCACCAATTAGAACAATCGGTTTGTGACCATGTGATTGAAAATGTTTCAATATAATTAATTGAACTAAACTTCCTATGTGAAGTGAATCAGATGTTGGATCAAAACCAATATAGCCAACTGTTTTTTTGGAATTTACATGTTCTTCAAATTCAGGTGTGTTATCCTGAATCATTTCTCTCCATTTTAGTTCATCAAAAAAACTCATTTACCTTTCAAATTTATTTAATTGTTGATATTATTCACCGAATCTTTAATTTTTTTAATCTGTTCACTTATCCTATCATAAATTTTTAAGTAAAGTTTTGGGTTTTTAGTATAGTAATCATTACTCAGAACAAATGTCAAACAATCAATCTTATGTTTCTTGAACAAATTGGAATCTCTTATGGCAAAATAATTATAATTGGATTTATTTTGAAATCCTCTACTCGCATTAATTAGATTAACATCAAATAGAAAATCAGACATTTGTTTTTGTGTCATTATATTTTTTTCCATTTCGCTTTCACACGAAAATAAATTGATTATTAGAAAATACATAAGAACTTTTTTCATAACTCAAATTCAATTTTTTTCCCAAGAACTGAATCATCAATAACTCCGTCATTATATGCTAAATGACCATTAACAAATGTATATTTTACCTTAGAGGAAAATGAGTCGCCTAAAAAGGGAGACCAGCCACATTTGTATAAAATTGATTTTTCTGTTACTACTTGCCTTTCATTTGGATCTAAAACAACTATATCAGCATAATAGTCTTTTTTAATAAATCCTCTTTTTTTAATATTAAAGAGAATTGCAGGATTATGACACATTTTTTGAACTAATTTTTCTAAAGAAATTCTATTATTTAAAAAATGTTCAAACATTACAATTAGCGAATGCTGAACTAATGGCCCACCACTTGGACATGATGTATATTCATTATTCTTTTCTTCTATTGTATGTGGAGCATGATCAGTAGCTACTACATCAATCCTATCTTCATTTAGTGCTTTCCATAGTTGATCACGATCACTTTTAGATTTTACAGCAGGATTCCACTTAATAAAAGATCCTTTTTTTGAGTAATCATCTTCAGTAAAAGTTAAATGATGAATGCATACCTCTGATGTGATTTTCTTTTGATTTAGAGGTAAAATATCAAATAATTTAGATTCTAAACCAGTTGATAAGTGAAAAACATGTAAACGAGAGTCACATTCTAGAGCAAGTTCAATTATTCTTTTTGTGGATTGCAAACATGCTTCTTGAGATCTTATTTTAGGATGAAACTCAATTGGAATAGCATCACCAAACCTCACCTTATAGTCTTTAAGATTTCTTTTTATAATATTTTCATCTTCACTGTGCACAACTATTGGAACAGGTGAAAACTTCATTATTTCTTTTATAACAGAGTAATCATCAACAAGCATATCCCCAGTAGAAGATCCTAAAAAAATTTTTATTGCAGGTATTTCATTAAAATTTAGCTTTTTAATCTCTTCAAAATTTGAATTTGTACCACCAAACATAAATGAATAGTTTGCCAAAGAGTTTTTAGAAGCTACATCAAACTTTTTGGAGAGCTCTGATAAGTTTGTTGTTTGTGGATTGGTATTTGGCATTTCAAAATAGGATGTTACTCCTCCAGCAACAGCAGCTCTTGATTCTGAAAAAATATTTCCTTTGTGAGTTAATCCCGGTTCTCTGAAATGTACTTGATCATCGATCAATCCTGGAAATATAAACATACCCTCACAATCAATGATTTTATAGTCTTTTTTAATTTGAATATCGAGTTCAAACTTTTCTATAATATTGTTAGAAATGAGTATATCTTTTTTTTCAATGATATTTTCATTAACTACATGTCCATTTTTAATAAGATATTTCATTTATAGTTTTGAAAATAAAAATTTAAATCTCATTTTAAGTAATCCAAAAATAGCTTCCGGAACTACTGAAAAATTCATTTTTGAATCACCTTTTGTTCTATCAGTAAAAATAATAGGAATTTCATAAAATTTATATCCTAGTAAATGGGCTTTATATTTCATTTCAATTTGAAATGCATAACCATTGAACTCAATTCCTTTGCTTAAAATATCCTTAATAACCTTAGTTTTATATCCAACATAACCAGATGTAAGATCCATAATTGAAACTCCAGTAACGATTCTTGCATACATTGAACCAAAGTATGAAAGTAAAACCCTTTGAATTGGCCAATTAACTACATTAACTCCAGTAATATATCTAGAACCAATTACTAAATCCATTCCATTTTCGTCCAAAAAAACTTTCATTCTAAGAAGATCCTTAGGGTTATGAGAAAAGTCTGCATCCATTGTATAAACACTTTTATAATTAATAGAGTTATTAATTATCCAATTAAAGGCAGTCATGTATGCGGAACCTAAACCAGATTTTTTATCTCTTTTTATCAAAAAGAGCCTTTCATTATTTCCAACAATTTTTTCTTCTACAATTTTATACGTTTTATCTGGAGAGTTGTCATCAACTACTAAAACGTGAAAATTATTTAACGAAAAAATCTCATTTATAACATCTGAAATATTATCAATCTCATTATACGTCGGTATAACAACAATTGAATAATTTTCTGTCATAAAAAATTTTTTTTCGAGTTATTTACAAATCTAATTAAGTTTATTCCAAAAATTACTAAATGAATTTGTAAATTTGCTTTTCTAATTTAATTAGGCACATGAAAGTAAAATCAATATTGGTTTCTCAGCCCGAACCTGAGTTGGAAAAAAATCCCTACGGTCAGTTAGCAAAGAGAAGAAAACTAAAAATTGATTTCAGGCCATTTATCCATGTAGAAGGCAAAACAAGCAGAGAAATAAGACAGCAAAAAATTGATTTATCAAAATTCTCAGCAATTATATTAACTAGCAGAAATGCTGTTGATCATTTTTTTAGAATTGCTGAAGAAATGAGATATCCAATTCCTAATGCCTTGAAATATTTTTGTATGTCTGAAGCAGTGGCATTTTATCTTCAAAAATATGTAGTATACAGAAAAAGAAAAATTTATGTTGGGGGTAAAACCTTTGATGAGTTAGTTGATGTGATGCTTAAATATAAAGACGAGAATTATTTACTTCCAAGCTCGAATGTACTTTCAAAAAGAATTGAGGATAAATTAAATGAAATCGAGTTTAAATGGACCAAAGGCATCTTTTATAATACAGTAATTAGCGATCTATCGGATCTAAAAAATGTTTATTATGATGTTCTAGTATTTTTTAGTCCATCTGGAATTGAATCCCTGTTTAAAAATTTTCCTGACTTTGAGCAAAAAAACACCAGGATTGCAGTTTTTGGTAAAAACACTGCAAAGGCTGCAACTGATGCTGGCCTAAACATAAATATTGAAGCACCTCTACCTAAAGTAAGATCAATGTCAGAAGCTTTAGATTTATATATAGCCAAGGCTAATAAAGCTAAATCTTAAATTCGCTTTCAAACGAACTCATAAATTTCTTAAAGTCATCTTGTGATTTAATAGTTTTATAATCATCATCTTTAAAAAGTTTAAGATAAATTTCTATTTGATTAGGACCTAGATATCCTCTGATGGGAGCGATAGGATTCGCTTGTTTGTCAAAAAACACTATTGTTGGGTAAGCATTAACACCTAGATATCTGGTAAAGTTATGAGATGAATTTCTACCATAATCTTTTTTCACATATCTTGGATTATCAAACTTTCTATCCTTATAATTAATAATATCATTTCCTTCAGCATTGAATTTGATTGCGTAAAAATTATTATTGATAAAATTAACTACATCAGGGTTTTGAAAAGTATTTTTATCCATAATTTTACATGGACCACACCATTCTGTGTAAACGTCCATGATTATGTTTTTGGGGACTTTCTTTTGCAGTTCTAATGCCTTATCCATTGTAATCCAATTAATTTCCTGAGATATTAAATTAGAAACAAAAAAGAAAGATAATATTGCAAATAACTTTTTCAACACTCAAAATAATTTAATATGTTTTAGAATAAGTTTAAGTTTTTAAATTAAATCTTATAAAATTTTTACTCTTCAGCACCGTGTATTAGTCTTTTAAGAGGTTTTATAATTAACAAAAATAGTAGTCCAAATATCGTGCAGAATATTGCTATGCCTGTAAAAGTCCAAAATTCTCCAACTTCAGATGCATTTTCACCAATTAAGCCAGCTACTTTATTTCCTAATCCAGTTACAGCAAAATAAGCCCCCATCATAAAAGCAGACCATCTTGCAGGTGAGAGTTTTGTTATAAAAGAGAGTGCTGTTGGAGATGTACATAGTTCACCAATAGTATGAAATAAATAAGCTAAAACAAGCCAATACATTGCTGATTTTTCTACAATTTCACCAGCACTATCGTACTGTACTTCATTACTGGCTGCACTCATAAAAAAGAAGCCCCAACCCATAATAATTACACCAATTGCCATTTTAAATATTCCTGAGTATTCTTTCCCTTTATTTTTCCACCAAACCCAAAAAGATCCAATTACTGATGCAAAAATTATGATAAAAATTGCATTCAATGATTGAAACCAACTAGCTGGAACAACAAAATTTTCTGTTAATACCAAATCAGTCTTTTGCTTTGCATATAAATTCATTAAACCACCAGCTTGTTCAAATGCTCCCCAAAAAACAATAACTATTAAAAATGCAATATAGGTGACAAGAATTCTATCTTTTTCAATTTTAGATCCATCATTATAGATCACAATAGCAATTCCAACTGCAAAAGCTAGACCAGCAACTAACAAAGCATAGCTCCATGATTCCCAGTACATATAAATTGTCAATGCTATTCCTAGGGTCAGGAAGAAACCAATCATAGAATTAGATTTTTCAAAAATCTTTGATATTAAATTTGAATCAGATGAAGATGTGCTTTGATACTTTACTAGATTACCTACGTGAGCTAAATATTTTTGACCTCTCCAATAGAACAATTGGCCAATAGCCATTCCAATTCCTGCCAAACCAAATCCAAAATGCCATCCAATTTCTTCTCCAACATAACCAACAATAATACTTGCGGTCGCTGCACCTATGTTGATTCCCATATAAAATATATAAAAACCCATGTCTCTTTTGTCATTAGAGAGTTTGCTATACAGGCCTCCAACCATAGACGAAATATTACCTTTCAAACACCCTACACCTAAAACTATGAAACCTAATCCAGCGTAAAATGCTGTCATATCTTCAATGGCGAGAACACTATGTCCGATACATAATAATAACCCACCTAGCATTACAGATTTTCTCTCTCCTAAGATCCTATCAGCCAATAAACCACCTGGAATAGTTGCTACATAAACAAACATTGTATACCAACCGTATAATGCAATTGCACTATCATTAGTCCAACCTAGTCCAGGGTTATCCCCACCGGTTTGAGCTACTAAGTAAAGTACTAAAATAGCTCTCATGCCATAATAGCTAAATCTTTCCCAAAGCTCAGTGAAAAATAAATAATACAATCCGACTGGATGTCCAAATAGTACTTTTTGATGTGGTTGCAATACTTTACTCATTTATTAAAATTTTATAATTTTTTTTCCGTGATAAAATTTAGATTTTATAATACTATGAATATAGTCATAGTTTTCAAAAGTTATATTACCACAAGCAATAAACTCAAAATCCTTTGGTATTGATGAACAAATCTTTGACAATAATTCTAAATTATCGATAGCCTTCACTTTTCCCCCTGAGGTTAAAACACCATCAACCAATTTTGAATCAATTAAACTATTAAAAGATTTACTAAAATCTGGTGTGAAATCAATAGCTTTATGAAAAATCAATTTTAAAGGTTTTGATATTATTGATATATACTTAAGAACATCGAAATCAATTTCATTTTCATTATCTAAACAACCGAAAACAACACCATCAATTTTAATTTTTTTACAAATATTTATTGTATCTACTATTTTTTTTAAATCATCCTCATCATAAATAAATGATTTAGAATGTGGTCTTAGCATACATCTTATTGGAATATCTATGGTTTTAGAAAGAGTTAAAAGGTCTTCTATTTTTGGAGTCAAACCATCTTGATCGAGATTAGAGCAAAACTCAATTCTATTTGCTCCACATTTAAAGGCATTTACAGCATCAGTAAAATTATCTACACATACTTCCTTTAAAATCATTAGAAATGATATCTCCTGAAAGTTTCCATTGCTTGATAATCTGCCATTCCCAGCTTTCTATATTGTTTTGCAATATCCCTATTTCTCTCTTCAACCCTTTCCCAAAATTCTCTTTTATCATCTCCTTGAAACATAACAGAATTATTTTGTGATTTATGAAAAAATATAGATTTTCTTTTCTTTATTACTTGTTGAGGGCTTAGCGGAACAGCCATGTCAATCTCATTAATTTCCCACTCATGCCATGCTCCTCTATATAACCAAACCCAACAATTACTCATAAATTTTTCTTTCTTAAGTTTCTTGAGAGATTGAAAAAGAAGCTTGATACACACTGCATGAGTACCGTGAGGGTCAGCTAAATCACCGGCTGCATAAATTTGATGAGGCTTTATTTTTGTGATAATTTGGCTCATTAAATCACTATCATGTTTTGACGTTTTATTTTTTACAATTTTTCCAGACTCATAAAATGGTAATCTCAAAAAATGAACGTTTTCATCTTTTAGTCCAACATAACGAGTAGCAGCTAATGCTTCTTTCTCTCTAATTTTTGTAGCAACTTCCCTTATAAACTTATCCTCTATTATTTCATTATTGTTTATAAGTTTATTTTTTACATCATTTATATGACTGTCATTAACATCAAAAATATCTGAGTACACTTCTAAAAATTTTAAAACAGAATCATTTGAAACGGCAATATTACCTGAGGTTTGATAAACAACATGAACATCGTGTCCTTGATCAACTAATCTTTGAAAAGTACCACCCATTGAAATAACATCATCATCAGGATGAGGACTAAAAATTATTACTCTCTTTTTTTCTGGCTTTGCTCTCTCTGGCCTGTAAGTATCATCTGAGTTAGGCTTGCCTCCAGGCCAACCAGTAATAGTTCTTTGTACCCTATTAAAAATTTCAATATTTAAATCATGAGTAGATTGATTAGCAGCTAGTTCTGAAAGATGATTTTGTATATAGTCCCTTAATGATAGTCTAAGTAATGATTTTCCTGTCTGATTACAAAGCCATGCTATTGCTCTTGTTTTACTATTTATATCCCAATCTATATTGCTATCGACTAGCCAAGGTGAATCAATTCTCGTAATTCTTGACGAACTACCCATATCTAAAACAAAGGTTGTATTATTGTGTTTTTGAAGAAAACTTGCAGTTATATTTTGAGAAATTGAAGATTCAATTGATTCGTAAACTACATCTTTTTTATTTTCTCCCCATGCAAGCAATACAATTCTCTTGGCGCTTAAAATTGTTGAAACACCCATTGTAATTGCTGTCTTAGGTACATTATAAATTCCTCCAAAAGCTTTAGATGCATCTTCTCTTGTTAAATAATCAAGCTTAATAAGTCGCGTTATTGAATTAATACTAGAGCCTGGCTCATTAAATCCGATATGACCAGTTCTTCCGATACCTAGAAGCTGAAAATCAATACCACCAAGTTTTTCAATATTTGACTCATAAGATTTACAATATTTTTCAATCTCATTTTTCTTTAAATCACCTCTTGGAATATTTATATTTTCTTTATTAATATCAACATGATCGAATAAATGTTGATGCATAAAAGTGTAATAACTTTCAGTATTTTCAGATGAAATGGGATAATACTCGTCAAGATTAAATGTTATAACATTTTTAAAACTTAATTTTTCTCTCTTATGGATATTTACCAATTCCTCATATACTGTTATTGGTGAAGAACCAGTAGCTAAACCCAAAATACATTTTTGTTTTTTAGACTGTTTGTATTTAATTAAGTCGGCAATTTCTCTAGCAACTGCTTTTGATCCAGATTTTGAATTTTCAAAAATTACATTGTGAATTTTTTCTAGTCTAGTTTCTTGTGTTGAACCTGGTTTTTTATATGTTAGTTCTTTAATCATTAAAAAGAGTTTTTGAAAGATTAAATAATATTATTGAAAATATAATAGTAGATGATAGCAATATTAATCCTAAATATAATTCTCCATATATAAAGTATCCGGTTGAAAATAATGCAGAGTATATTGCAAGACATCCGACTAGCATACATAAAATTCCTCTAGGGACAGCCCAAGTTTTATTATATCCTTTTTCATTTTTAAAATCTGGAAGATTTACAATTCTTTTCCATCCAGGACCACCTGGTCTAGTTTTTTTATAAAACTCAATTAACTTTTGATCATCATCAGGCTTAGTCACAAAGGTAACTACTAGCCATACAATAGTTGTAATCAGAACAATAACTGGAAGTTTAAAATATGGTTCAATAAAGTTCTCATTAAAGATTGCTGATGCAATTTTTTCATTAGCAAATAGCAATGAGATCAATCCTGAACTTAGCATCGCAGCGATTTCACTCCAAGCATTAATTCTCCACCAAAACCATCTTAATATAAAAATTGAACCAGTACCTGCACCAAACATTAAAATAATATCAAAAAGTTGATAAGCATTTGTTAGGGCCAAAGCAAAGATAGAGCTTATAATCATTAAGATCACTACTGAAATTCTACCTACATTTACTAATTCTTTTTCACTTGCATTCTTGTTTATTAATTGTTTGTAAAAATCATTTACAACATATGAGGAACCCCAATTTAAATGAGTGGAAATTGTGGACATGTAGGCTGATACCAAACTAGCCAATACAAATCCCAGTAATCCAGTAGGTAACAATGTTAACATCGCAGGATAAGCTAAATCATGACCTATTTTATCTTCCACAACATTTGGAAAGGTTTCTCTAATTGAATCTAAATCTGGAAAAATTATTAATGAAGCTAAAGCAACTAAAATCCATGGCCATGGTCTAAGCGCATAATGCATAATATTAAAAAATAATGTAGCACCTAATGCGTGATTCTCACTTTTAGCTGCTAACATTCTTTGTGCAATATAACCTCCTCCACCAGGCTCCGCGCCAGGATACCAAGCACTCCACCATTGAACAGCTAGTGGTATGACCATTAGTGTCCAGAAAGTATATTCGTCTGACAAATCAGGAAGAATTGAAACTTTAGATAATACAAGTTCATTTGATAAAATTCCCGACATTCCACCTACCTCAGGAAGATTAACTAGATAATAAGCAGCTCCAACAGCTCCAATCATTGCTGTAAAAAATAAAATAAAATCAGTGTATACAACACCTCTAAACCCTCCAACTGAACTAAAGATAAGCGTTACTCCACCTGCGTATAATACTGTCTCAAGTGCTGAAATATCTAGCATAATTGCTCCGATTTTGATTGCAGCCAATGTTACTCCAGCCATCGCCAATACATTAAAAATGATACCTAAATAAACAGATCTAAATCCTCTTAAAAAGCGGCCTGCCCATCCTGAATATCTTAATTCATAAAATTCCATATCAGTATTTACATTTGATCTTCTCCAAAGTTTAGCATACACAAAAACCGTCAATAATCCTGTCAATAAAAAGATCCACCATACCCAATTACCAGAGACACCATTTTGGCGAACTATGTCAGTTACTAAATTTGGTGTATCTGTTGAAAAAGTAGTAGCTACCATAGATAGACCAAGCAACCACCAAGGAAGAGTTCTACCTGAAAGAAAATATTCTTTGGAACTTTGTGATGATTTTTTTGAAACTGCAAAACCAATTGCTAGCACCAGTAAAAAGAAAAAGACTATTATACCCTTGTCTAGGTCAGTTAGTTGTATCATTTAAATAAAAATAGAAAATCATTTTCATTTTTCCATAATCATTCAAAAAATTTAGAAATAGTAATTATATCTGATTTTGATGTTAAATCAGGCACATGCTCGGCTATTGGAATTCCTTTAACGTATGATTCCTTACTTTCAATCATGTTTATCATCGCTGTTGGGAGTTCTTTTTCATTTCTGACAGGATCAAAAGGACACTCTGCTAAAAATCTAAAAAACTTTAGACCTGAAAACTTAAATAAATTCATATTCACTCTAACTTTTCCTTCTAAGTCTAAATTATTATTTACTTGCTCTACTGTCGGCTTTTCTATAATTGCTTTTAAATTATTTTTATGATCTAACTTAACGACAGAAAATGATGAAACTCTGTCCTTAGGAAAATCTAAACTGTCCCTGTCGTACGACATAAATGCATTTTCATAGTCGTTTCCTCTAATCAATTTCAACGCTTCTTCAGAATACAGGTTATCACTATTGCAAACACAAAAAAAAGATTCTTTTAACTTTTCATTTTGTTCTAATGCCTGAAAAACAGCATCAGCAGTACCCATTGGTTTTTGTCTGTCATTAGGAATGTGCTGAGTTGCATAACTTATATTAAGGTTCAATTCGCTGTAAAAATTATCTATAGAATTTTTAAAATTTTTATAATCTTTCGAAACAACTAAAACAATATTTTTAAATCCTGCATTAGAAATATTTTTTAATAAAAAATATATAAAAGGTGTATTATTTTTTCCAAAGGTAATGAGTGATTTACTTGTATTATTAGCTTGTTCAGACTTAGAATCATCAAGCTCATCATATTCTGATTTTTTCATTCTGGAAGACATTCCTCCAGCCATTACAATAATTGTATCAACCATACTGTAAATATAAAATCGTTAATCTGAATCTAATGATTTTATATAGAAATTTTTAAGTGCTGGACGAGTTCGAGCTTCAGTTAAAATTTCCTCAATTTTTTTAACAACATGAGGATGATTAATTGAGATATCATTTAATTCTTTTGGATCTTTTTCTAAATCAAATAATTCTAAATTCTCATTAGCTTTTTGAAGATTAGTTTTGATTGCTTTCCATTTTCCATATCGTAATGCCTGCTGACCACCTCTGCTTGCAAATTCCCAATATAAATATTTGTGCTTGGGTTGCTTAATATTCAATAAGGTCGGCAGATAACTCAATCCATCAATATAATCTGGTTTGTTTAAATTAAGTAAGTCTAAAACAGTTGCATAAAAATCTTGAAATGAAGAAATATGATTTGAAACTCTTTTTTCTTTAATATTTCTTGGCCAATGAACTATCATTGGAACTCTGATACCTCCCTCATAAACTTTTCCTTTAACTCTTTGAGGATCATTATTAAGAAAACTTGTGCTTTCAAAGTAATTCAAATCAAGAGGTTGTACGTAAGATGGTCCATTATCACTTGTAAAAATTATTATAGTATTTTCATATTGACCTGTTTCTTTTAAGACAGAGATCAATTCGCCAACTTGTTCATCTAAATATGATATCATAGCGGCATATGTTGCTTTGGGATATTGATTAGGATAATAAGCTCTACCAACATAAGGTTCTTCCTCACCAATTTTTTTTCTGTAATAATCAACCCATTTTTTAGGTGCTTGCAATGGAAGGTGAGGTATTGGAGAAGCATAATATAAAAAGAACGGTTTATCATTTTTATCTCTCACAAATTCTAAAGCTCTTTGATGCATTAGTGTTGGTGCGTAATCTTTTTGATTATATTTTACATAAGAAACTTCATTGTTAATATCAGCATCTGAGGCTAAACCTTCCTGTTTAGTAACAATATAATTGTCAAGAAAATCTCTTTCTTCATTATTCCATAAATGTGTAGGATAAAAAGTGTGGGCTTGTCTTTGACAATTGTATCCATAAAAAAAATCAAATCCTTTTTTATTTGGAACACTGTTGGTATGCGGAGCACCTAAACCCCATTTCCCAACCATTCCAGTTCTATAACCATTTTTTTGTAAAACATTAGCTACTGTTAATGTCGAATCTGGTAAAGGTCTTTGGCCTTCTAACTCGGGATTTTCAAGCATAGATTGGAAACTCCATACATTTCCTCTTTCATTCCACTCACCATTATCCCTAATATACGTATGACCACTGTGTTGTCCTGTCATTAAAACACTTCTTGATGGGGCACACACTGGAGAACCAGAGTAGTGATCAGTAAATAAAATTCCTTTTTCAGCTAACGAATCAACATTTGGAGTTTCAATTATTTTTTGACCATAAACACCCACTTCACCATATCCAAGATCATCAGCAAGAATATAGATTATATTTGGGTTTTCAATCTTTTTAGAACATCCATATGAAAATAATATAAGGATAAATAGTATTATACGCATAATCACTAAATTTATAAATATTTAAGTTAAGGTTATTCATGAAATAATGATAAATGGGTTCTCAAAATTTTCAAAAAAAGAAAAAATAAACTGGTTGGTTGAAAATTACTTTCATGGAGATTTTGGTGCTAAGGATATAATTGAAAAATATTTAAATTCTGATGATAAAATTCAGAAAATACATGATGAATTCTCTGAAAATACAATATCAAATTTTTATTTGCCACTAGGTGTTGCTCCCAATTTTTTAATTAACAAAAAAGATTTTGTCATACCAATGGCTATTGAAGAAAGTTCGGTAGTAGCGGCAGCATCTAAATCTGCAAAATTTTGGTACACTAGAGGTGGTTTCAAAACCGAAATAATCAAATTTAAAAAAATGGGTCAAGTACATTTCAAATTTTATGGAAATGAAAGTAGTTTAGAAACTTTTTTTGAAATTATTAAGAGTAAACTCCTTAGGGAATGTTCGGACATTACGAAAAATATGCAGAAAAGAGGTGGTGGAATATCTGAAATTAATCTTAAAAATGAATCCTCGACTGTTAAAAATTATTTCCAAATTAATGTAGAATTTGATACCGTAGATTCAATGGGTGCAAATTTTATAAACTCATGTCTTGAAAAAATATCTCAAACTTTTAAAAATGAGTTCAAAAATTATACTGGATTTTCTAAAGATGATCAACTTGAGATTATTATGAGTATACTTTCAAATCACACACCTGAATGTTTAGTTAGAGCTGAAGTTAGTTGTAAAATAAAAGATTTGGAAAGCAAGGAAATAACTAATTCTAAATTATTTGCTGAGAAGTTTATTGCTGCGGTTGAAATAGCTGAAAATAATATTTCAAGAGCTGTAACTCATAATAAGGGAATTATGAATGGAATTGATTCAGTAGTGATTGCCACTGGTAATGATTTCAGAGCAGTAGAAGCATCTGCTCATTCATATGCATCAATAACTGGGAAATACACAAGTCTTTCCCACGCTAAGATTGTTGATGATCAATTTAATTTCTGGATGGAATTGCCATTGTCGATTGGAACTGTTGGAGGAATTACTAATATTCATCCATTGGTAAAATGGTGTTTGAAACTTCTAGGAAATCCATCAGCAAAAGAACTTATGGGTATAATCGCAGTCTCAGGTTTAGCTCAAAATTTTGCAGCTGTTAAATCTCTTGTAACTGAGGGAATTCAAGCTGGACACATGAAAATGCATTTAAATAATATTATGAATAGTTTGAATGCATCAAATTTGGAGAAAGAAAAAATTACGCAAATACTTAATAATAGTGATATTTCATACAGTTTAGTTTATCAAACTCTTCAAAATTTGAGAAAAGGTGAAGTCTAAATTCAAAAGCAATGGCAAACTATTATTATCCGGCGAATATTTAGTTCTGAAGGGGGCTAAATCCTTATCAATTCCTACTAAGTTTTGCCAAACTTTAGAGGTTTTTAACAATGAATCGGGAAAACTAAATTGGGAAAGTTATGATCAAAATAAAAAAATTTGGTTTGATCTAAATTTCAATTTAAATGAAGAATGGAATTTAAAATCTTTTAAAGAAAATAAATTATTGTTTAAAACATTAAGTGCTATAAAAAGAAAAAATCCAGAACTGTTTTCAAAAGGAGTTTCATTTAAAACTAATATGGATTTTAATAGAAATTGGGGGCTTGGATCATCTTCAAGCTTAATAAACAATTTAGCAACTTGGGCTAACTTTGATAAATTTAAACTTTATTGGAATGTTACAAATGGTAGTGGATATGATTTAGCTTCATCTTCAACCAACAAACCTATAGTTTATCAACTAAGTAATAAAAAGAATCCAGAGTTTAGAGAAGTAAATTTTAATCCTCCTTTTAAGAACAACCTTTATTTTATATACATGGGTAAAAAACAAAACACTTACAATGAGATTTTAAATTTTAATAAATTAATAGTTAAAGAAAAATCAATTTCAAAAGTTAGTAGAATAACAGAAAAAATTTTGAATTGTCATTCATTTGAAGATTTTAAATCACTAATTAAAGAACATGAAAGAATTCTCTCACAACTTTTAAAAAGAGAAACTGTTAAGGATTTATACTTTAATGATTATCCAGGTGAAATTAAAAGTCTTGGAGCATGGGGTGGAGATTTTGTACTAGCTATTGGCGATCAAAACTCAAAAACCTATTTTAACAATTTAGGCTATAACATAGTTCTTACCTTCGATGAGATGATAAAAATTTGATTGTAATTTAAGTTTGGCACGATTAATGAATTATTGTTTGTACAGAAAGTATACAATATTTTTTGGTTAGTTGTTGTTTTAAATGCCCATACAATCTCAAAATGTATGGGCATTTACTTTTTTAAACTGTAAACAGCTCTAAATCCAGTGTGCAAGGAACTGCTATCTGGAGTAGTTTTCATTCTTGCAGAGTTTCTGTATCCACTACAATAAGAGTCATTACATAAAAAACTCCCTCCTCTAACTACTTTTTTTTCACTGTATGGATCTACAGGATCATAACTTTTATTGGGTCCTTGGGGATCTACTACTCCCTCTTTGGGTAGCATAGAATAATAATTAGCATGATACCAATCTGAACACCACTCCCAAACATTTCCGGCCATATCAAACAGTCCATAATTATTAGGACTAAATGACTTTACAGGCGATGCATAATAAAACTTATCATTTAAAGTATTTGATTTTGGAAAGACACCTTCCCAAATATTAGCTTTTAAATTTCCATCATTAACTTTTTGATTACCCCAACTGTAAATTTCGTTGATTAAACCCCCTCTTGATGCGTACTCATACTCAGCCTCTGTAGGTAGTCTTTTGCCTGCCCATTTACAATATTCATTCGCATCTTCCCAGCTAACATGAACTACTGGATAATCATCTTTTCCTTCAATATTACTATTAGGACCAAATGGTTGTCTCCAATTAGCGTCTCTAATTAAAGACCACCATTTTGAATAATCATTTAAATTATTAGTATTAGATTCTTTAAAAACAAGAGATGATGGACTCAGTAAACTATCGTCAGGCTTAGGTGTTCCTGGAGGCAACATAGATTTAATTTCATCCCAATTAATCGATCTTTCTGCAGTTGTTATATAACCAGTTGCATCAATAAATTCTTTAAATTCAGCATTAGTAACTTCAGTTTCATCCATCCAAAAAGAACTGATTTCTATTATATGTTTAGGATATTCATCAGGTCTCGCCTCATCATTATCAGCCCCCATCTCAAAAAAACCTCCTTCAATAAAAATCATTCCAGATTTATCAACTAGCTGAGATTGTTTCACTTCATTATTGCATGATATAAAAACTATAAGGAATAATAAAATATTTTTTTTCAAACTCATAAATCTTATCACAATTTATAACACTCTTGTGATATTATTAAAATTATTATAAATTTAATTTCAACAACAACTACTTTATGAACAAAATTAAATCAGAAGCATATTGGAAAAAAAATTTAAAGTATCTCGTAATTCTACTTTCAATATGGTTCTCTGTTTCATTTGGATTTGGAATTTTATTAGTCGATGAGCTAAATCAAATTCAATTTTTCGGTTTCAAACTCGGTTTCTGGTTTGCTCAGCAAGGATCAATTTATGTTTTTGTCATTTTAATTTTTGTATACATATACCTAATGAACAAACTTGATAAGAATTATAGATCTAAAAAATGAGTTTACAACTATCTATTTGGTTGATCGTAGGATTAACTTTTGCATTATATATTGGAATTGCAATTTGGTCAAGAGCTAGCTCAACAAATGAATTTTATGTTGCTGGTAAAGGAGTCCATCCTGTTGCTAATGGGATGGCAACTGCTGCAGATTGGATGAGTGCTGCGTCTTTTATCTCAATGGCCGGAATTATTTCTTTCTTAGGATATGATGGATCTGTATATTTGATGGGTTGGACAGGTGGTTATGTCCTTTTGGCACTTTTACTTGCACCTTATCTTAGAAAATTTGGGAAATTTACTGTTCCAGCATTTATTGGAGATCGATATTATTCAAACACAGCACGTACTGTTGCTGTTTTTTGTGCATTAATCGTTTCTTTCACTTACATAGCAGGTCAAATGAGAGGTGTGGGTGTTGTATTCTCAAGGTACCTTGAAGTTGATATAAACTCAGGTGTTTTTATTGGAATGGGGATCGTTTTGTTCTATGCAATATTAGGAGGAATGAAAGGCATAACCTATACTCAAGTTGCCCAATATTGTGTTTTAATATTTGCATTCATGGTTCCAGCAATTTTTATTTCCATTGAAATGACATCAAATCCAATTCCACAATTAGGATTTGGATCAGCTGGATCTGATGGAGTATATCTTCTTGAAAAATTGAATGGATTACATGAAGAACTTGGATTTAGTAAATATACGTCTGGATCAAAATCAACTCTTGATGTATTTTTTATAACTGCAGCTTTGATGATAGGAACAGCAGGTCTTCCACATGTTATTGTAAGATTTTTCACTGTGAAAAAAGTTAGTGATGCAAGAAAATCAGCTGGTTGGGCATTGTTATTCATTGCTATACTTTACACAACTGCTCCTGCGATTGCTGTTTTTGCAAGAACAAACTTAATTGATACAGTTTCTGAAAAAAATTATACAGACATGCCATCTTGGTTCAAAAAATGGGAAGATACTGGACTATTAAAATTTGATGATAAGAATGGAGATAACATAATCCAATACAATGGTAACGAAATGATTAATGAATTAACTATTGACAGAGATATAATGGTTCTAGCAAATCCTGAGATTGCCCAACTCCCAAACTGGGTAATTGCACTTTTAGCTGCGGGAGCTTTGGCAGCTGCACTGTCAACTGCTGCAGGATTACTTTTAGTTATTTCTTCTTCAGTTTCACATGATCTCATAAAAAGAATTATAAAACCTGAAATTTCTGAAAAAGGTGAGTTAGTTGCTGCTAGATTGTCTGCTTTGTTTGCGGTACTGCTAGCTGGGTATTTTGGTATCAACCCACCCGATTTTGTTGCAGCAACTGTTGCACTTGCTTTTGGGTTAGCCGCTGCATCATTTTTTCCTGCCATTGTATTAGGAATATTTTATAAAAAGATGAATAAAGAAGGTGCTATTTCTGGAATGGTAATAGGAATTTTACTAATGCTTTTTTACATGACTAAGTTCAAATTTGGATGGTTTGGAGGCGGGGCGGAATCTGACTGGTGGTTTGGAATTTCACCTGAAGGTTTTGGAACAGTAGCAATGATTGTAAATTTTATAGTTTCGATATCAGTTTCAAATTTTACATCACCACCTCCAAAGGAAATTATTGAACTCGTTGACAATATTAGGTTACCTAATGAAAATGACGACCAATGAGATTACTAATTATATTATTATTCTCATTAAATATTTTTTCTCAAAACAATGAGTTTGAAAGATTACAGTTTGTAAAAGGAAATGATACTTTAAATTATAGACTTTTAAAGCCTTTAGATTTTGATTCTTCAAAAAAATATCCTTTACATTTATTTCTTCATGGTGTTGGTGAAAGAGGAAATGACAATGAAAGACAATTGATTCATGGCTCAAAAGTTTTTTTAAAACAGGAAAATAGAGAAAAATATAAATCATGGGTTTTATTTCCTCAGTGTCCCACAAATGATTGGTGGGGTAATGAAAATAGATATCCTAAGCTTAAAGGAATAACTATTAAGCTAGTTATTGAATTAATGGAACAAATGATATCAGGAAATAATGTAGACTCAAATAGAGTGTATGTTTCAGGTTTGTCTATGGGAGGTATGGGAACTTTTGAAATCCTAAGTCAAAAGCCTGACATGTTTGCTGCTGCCACACCAATATGTGGTTCAGGTGATTTAAATGAAGTAAAAAATTACGCAAAAAAATTACCCATTTGGATTTTTCACGGTTCGCTCGATAACGTTGTTCTTCCACAAGAATCATTAAATATTGCCAAAAAAATTATTGAGGAAGGAGGAAATCCAAGATTAACATTATATGAAAATGTGGGACATGATAGCTGGAACGATGCATTTGAAGAAAAAGATTTTTTATCTTGGATTCACTCTAAATCAAAATAACATGAATAAATTATTAAATCTTTATTTTTTAATAGCTATGGTTTCTATTAATGCTCAAGTAACATACATTCAAGGTGGTGGAACATTAGATGATTGGGCTCATTTAAAAAAATATGAAAAAGAAAACATGGAAATTAAAGGAATTGATGATCCAAATAGAGTAGTCTTCATGGGAAACTCAATAACTGAGGGATGGTTGTATTTTAATAAATCTTTTTTTACTGAAAATCCATTTATTAATAGAGGAATCGGAGGACAAACAACTCCACAAATGTTAATTAGATTTAAGCCTGATGTAGTTAATCTTAATCCAAAAGCTGTTGTAATACTTGCTGGAATCAATGATATAGCAGGAAATACCGGCCCAGTGACTATTGAAAATATTGCTGAAAATATTTTTTCAATGGCAGAAATAGCTTTAGCTAATAATATTGAAGTATTTATTTGTTCGGTGTTACCAGCAGCAGACTTTCCATGGTCACCTGGAAAAAATCCAGCTGAAAAAGTAATAAAACTTAATTCTTTACTCAAAGATTATTGCAATAAAAATAAACTAACCTATGTTGATTATTACTCTGTAATGGATAATGGTAAAGGTGGCTTGAAAGTGCCAGAACATACAGCTGCTGATGATTTAGTTCATCCTAACAAAGCTGGCTATGCCGTAATGGAGAGAGTAATTTTAAAAGCTCTATTTTATTAATTAATTTTTTTAAATTAGTTAATAGTGAAAAAGAATATTTATTACTTTCTGATACCATTTTTGGCAATTCTTGCTTTAAAGTATTTTGATTCATTTTCTGTTAGTGAACAAATCACAGGTGTTGAGAACAATGAAATATTAATTTCACAGAAAAATATTCCAGAAATTGTTGATTTCAACTTTCACGTAAAGCCTATTATTTCTGATAAATGCTTTGCTTGTCATGGCCCTGATGAAAAAGAAAGAGTTGCTAATCTTAGGCTTGATACTGAGGATGGGTTATATCAACTTACAGAAGAACTTAGCTCTTATGTTGTTGATAAAAAATCACCTGAAAAAAGTGAAATGCTAAATAGAATCTTTAATAATAATCCAAGTATTGTAATGCCTCCGCCCGAATCAAATTTAGTATTAAGTGATTATGAAAAAGAGATATTAAATAAATGGATATTGCAAGGTGGTAAATGGAAAAAACATTGGTCTTATATTAAACCTATCAAACCTAAGATACCATCTGTTAAAAACAAGAGCTGGATAAATAATGAGATTGATTATTTCACTCTTAAAAATATTGAAGCTAATGGACTTAATATTTCAAGTGTAGAAGACAAGGAAATCTTGATAAGAAGAATATATTTTGATTTAATTGGATTACCTCCCAGTGTTGAAGAAATTGATGAATTTTTAAACGATCAATCTGAAAATTCGTATGAAAAAATTGTTGACAAGCTATTGAACTCAGAAAATTATGGGGAAAGAATGGCTAGTATTTGGATGGATATAGCTAGGTATGGAGATAGTCATGGATATCAAGATGATTTGGAAAGAGTAATGTGGCCATGGAGAGATTGGGTCATACATGCGTACAATTCAAATATACCATATGATAAATTTATTACTTGGCAACTTGCTGGAGATTTAATTCCAAACGCAACCAAAGAACAAATCATTGCAACTGGATTCAATAGAAACCATAAAATTACACAAGAAGGAGGCGTAATTCCTGAGGAGTACAGAACTGAGTATGTAGCAGATCGAACAAATACCACTTCAAAAATGATGTTAGGTTTAACAATGGAATGTGCTAGATGTCATAGTCATAAATATGATGAAATTTCACATGATGAATATTATGGCATGTTTAGTTACTTCAATAATATAGATGAAGAAGGGTTAATAACATATCAAGATAAAGCCCCAAAACCAAATATTACAGTATCCAGAAAAGATATTGACAATGATTTAGGATTTATAAAACTTCCAGATTCCATTGATGAGGTTACATTCATGGTAATGAAAGAAACTGAGAATCTGAGAAAAACATATGTACTAGAAAGAGGCTCCTATGATGCTCCTAGTAGAGAAGTTAAACCTATGACCCCAAATGCTGTACTTCCGATAAATAAATCTAATTCTAACAGATTAGATCTGGCTAATTGGTTTTTTGATGATGAAAACCCTTTAACTTCCAGAGTTGCTGTAAACAGATTGTGGCAACAATTTTTTGGAGTAGGGATTGTTGCAACACCAGATGATTTTGGAAGTCAAGGTAATAGACCAACGAATCCAGAACTCTTAGATTGGCTTGCAGTGACGTTTATGGAAAATGGATGGGATACTAAAAAATTCATAAAAAAAATAGTTACCTCAAAAACTTATACACAATCAAGCAAAGTTGATGAACAAAATAAGAAATTGGATCCTGAAAATGTATTCCTTTCATATTATCCAAGACAGAAACTCCCAGCTGAGATGATAAGAGATAATATCCTTGCATCGAGTGGTCTTCTAGTTGATAAACTTGGTGGGCCTAGTGTCAAACCCTATCAACCGGAAGGACTTTGGGATGAGGTTATTGGAGGTGGTGGTGGATCACTTGCGCGTTATGTACAGAGTGAGGGAGAAAACTTATATAGGAGAAGTTTATATACTTTTTGGAAAAAAACTGTCCCTCCACCGTCAATGATGATATTTGATGCATCCTCTAGAGATAATTGTGAAGTTAAGAGACAAGATACTAGTACTCCTCTACAATCTTTAACACTGATGAATAATCCAGAGTTTATTGAAGCTGCAAATTTTTTATCTAAATCTATTGAGAAGAAAAGTTTAAATACAAATGATAAAATAATTTATCTGTATAGGACAGTAACTGGAAGGTCTCCAAATAATAATGAAATTTCTAAGTTGAAAAATTATTTAAAAGATCAAATTGAGCTGGATAATTTAAACGCATTTAATAAATTAACTATGCTTGTATATAACTTAGATGAAACTAGTCAAAAAAGCTGAATGAAAGAATTGCATGACCATTTTATAAATAATAACAGAAGAAACTTTCTGAAAAAGACTGGTTTATGTATCGGTGGTCTGGCATTAGGGTCATTAGTTAATCCTTTTCGCAGGGAAGACAAGGATCCATTTTCCTTAATATCAAATCAATTAAATCTTCCAAATTATGCTCCAAAAGCTAAAAGAATAATTTATCTATTTCAAAGTGGAGGTCCATCTCAAAATGATTTATTTGATTATAAACCAAAATTAAATCAGATGAAAGGTATTGACTTACCTGAATCTGTTAGGATGGGACAAAGATTAACTGGGATGACATCTGGTCAATCTAGATTTCCTTTAGTTGGAAGTTCGACTAAATTTAGACAATATGGAGAAGCAAGAGCTTGGGTTAGTGACTTAATGCCCTATATTGGAAAAATTTCAGATGAGCTATGTTTTATAAAGTCCATGCATACGGAAGCTATTAATCATGATCCAGCAGTAACTTTTTTCCAAACAGGATCTCAGCAACCGGGAAGACCTAGTATGGGATCTTGGCTAAGCTATGGTTTAGGAAGTTTAAATAAGAATTTACCGAGTTTTGTTGTTTTGCTTTCTAGGGGAACAGGAAGACCTAAAGGACAACCTTTGTATTCAAGGCTGTGGGGAAATGGCTTTTTAAGCTCTCTTCACCAGGGTGTGCAGTTTAGATCAGCAAAAGATCCTGTATTGTTTTTAAAAGATCCTGAAAGCCTTTCCAAAAGTGAACGAAGAAAAATGCTAGACTATCTTTCTGAACTCAATGAAGAACAAGAAAGAAAATTTGGAGATAAAGAAGTTTCTAATAGAATTTCTCAGTATGAAATGGCATATAGAATGCAAACCTCTGTTCCTGAAACAATGGATATTTCTGATGAACCAGAAAGTATTTTAAAGCTTTATGGGCCAAATGCAAATAAACCCGGAACATATGCTGCAAACTGTATACTTGCCAGAAAATTAATTGAGAAAGATGTTCGATTTGTTCAACTTTACCACATGGGATGGGATCAACATGAAAACCTACCAAATCAAATCAAAGGTCAAGCAAGTGATGTAGATCAACCCACAGCTGCATTAATCATGGACTTGAAACAAAGAGGCTTACTTGAAGATACTTTGGTTGTATGGGGAGGTGAATTTGGAAGAACAGCCTATAGTCAAGGAAATATAAGTGCATTAAAAGCTGGAACTTATGGAAGAGATCATCACCCAAGATCTTTCACAATCTTTATGGCTGGTGCGGGTGTTAAGCCAGGTTTTACATATGGTGAAACAGATGACTTAGGGTATAATATTGTCAAAGATCCAGTTCATGTACATGACCTTCAAGCAACTATACTTCATCTTTTTGGAATTAATCATGAAAAAATGATTTACAAATATCAAGGAAGAAGATTTAGACTTACGGATGTTTTTGGTGATATAAAACATGATATTCTAACATAAATGGTTAGATATTTTTGTCTATTTTTTTTCTTTTTTGGCTTCTCTCAAGAAAATACTTTTAAAGATTATAATCAAAAAATAGCAGGTATTGATTTTAATCTCGAAATGGTTGCATTACCCTCAGGAACTTTTAAAATGGGAAGTCCAAACTTCGAAAAAAATAGACTTGCAGATGAGGGGCCTGTTCACGAAGTTTATATTGATTCTTTTTGGATTGGAAAGTTTGAAATAACCTGGGATTTATATCAGCTTTTTATGCGAAGAGAAATAGACTCTAAAAAAATTAAATACGGAAATGAGATTAATATTGATGTCGATGCTGTTACTAGTGCTACTACTCCGTATGTTGATATGACATTTGGAATGGGTTCAAATGGATATCCTGCTATTTCAATGACTCAATTAGCTGCATCGAAATTTTGTGAATGGCTTTCAGCAATGACAGGAAATTACTACAGATTGCCAACAGAAGCTGAGTGGGAATATGCCTGCAGAGCAGGAAGTGAAAGTGCATATAGTTTTGGTAATGATGTGAATGAATTAGCAAACTATGCTTGGTATGATTATAATAGTGGAGGCAAGTATCAAAAAGTTGGTTCAAAAAAACCAAATAATTGGGGTTTACATGATATGCATGGAAACATAGCGGAATGGACACTCGATCAATATAGCCCTAGAAGTTATTATTCTTACGTAAATCAAATAGCTGATAATCCTTACAATCAAGCACAAAAGCTATATCCAAGAGTAGTAAGAGGAGGTTCGTGGATGAGTAGTGATTATAGATTAAGAAGTTCTAGTAGAACACCATCAAATAAAAATTGGAAAAAACAAGATCCGCAAATTCCTAAAAGTAGATGGTGGCATACAGATGCTCAATTTTTAGGTTTTAGAATTGTAAGACCCTACAAAGTTCCAGATAATTATAAAGATTTCTGGATACAATAATTATTACTAAATTGATGAGGTGAAAAGACGTGGTTTTATCAATACTATTGCTGTAACAACCCCTCTAGCAATATTTCCGAAAACTCAATCCATAGGTGATTTATTTGAAAATAAATTTAATTTAAATTATGCCCCTCACTTTGGAATGTTTCAAAATATGGCAGGTGAAGATTTGATTGATCAATTAAACTTTATGGCAGATAATGGTTTTAAAGCTTTTGAGGATAATGGCATGAAAAATAGATCCATTTCAATGCAAGAAAAAATTGGATCAACCCTAAATAAAAGAAATATGAGTATGGGTGTTTTTGTAGCTCACAAAATTTATTGGAATGAACCAAACCTTGCTAGTGGTAATAAGAACAAAAGAGAAGAATTTTTAAAACATATTACAGAATCTGTTGATGTTGCTAAAAGAGTGAATGCAAAGTGGATGACAGTAGTTCCAGGACATAAAGATTTAAGACTAAAACTATCCTATCAAGAATCAAATGTTATTGATACTTTAAAATTTGCATGTGATATTTTAGAAAAGAATAATCTTGTCATGGTTTTGGAGCCTTTAAACTTTAGGGATCACCCAGGGCTTTTCTTAACAGAAAGTCCTCAAGCTTATAGAATATGTAAGGCTGTAAATTCTAAATCATGTAAAATATTATTTGATATTTATCATCAACAAATACAAGAGGGTAACTTAATTCCTAATATTGAAAAATGTTGGTCCGAGATTGAATATTTTCAAATTGGTGATAACCCTGGAAGAAAAGAGCCTACAACAGGTGAAATCAATTACAAAAACGTATTTAAATATATCCACCAAAAAGGATATAAAGGAATTTTAGGAATGGAACATGGTAATTCAATTTCTGGAATACCTGGTGAGAAAAAACTTATAACTTCCTACCGTGAGGTAGATAAATTTAATTAACAACTATTATGAAAAACATTAAAAGAAGATCATTTATTAAGAACACATCAATTATAACTGGTGGTTTAGTTCTACCATCATTTTCATTGAAGAAAAATAAAATTGATTACAGTAAAAAATTAAAGATTTCAGTTGTTGGATGCGGAGGAAGAGGAACTGGTGCTGCTGTACAAGCATTAAGAGCGGATCAAAATGTAGAATTAATTGCAATGTGCGATGCTTTTAAAGATAGGTTAGAAGGAAGTTTAAAGTCAATTCAAGAAGAACTTGATGGGGAAATTCAAGTAGAGGTAAAAGAAAAAAACAAATTTGTTGGATTTGATGGATACAAGAAAGCTATTGATAAAGCTGATGTAGTTATACTAGCAACACCACCTGGATTCAGACCTCAACATTTTAAATATGCTGTAGAAAATGATAAGCATGTTTTCATGGAAAAACCTGTTGCAACTGATGCTTATGGCGTTAGACAAGTTTTAGAAACTGCAAAACTTGTTAGAGAGAAAAAATTAAATGTAGTTGTTGGTTTACAAAGAAGATATCAACCATGTTATCTTGATTTTATGAAACAAGTTAAACGTGGAATTGTAGGGAAAATAACTTCTGGTACTGTAAGATGGAATAGTTCAGGTGTTTGGGTTAGAGCTAGAAAACCTGAACAAACTGAGCTTGAATATCAAATGAGAAATTGGTATTATTTTAACTGGCTATGTGGAGATCATATTGTAGAACAACATATTCACAATTTGGATGTTGCAAACTGGTTTTTAAATGAATATCCAATTTCAGCCCAAGGTATGGGCGGAAGAGAGGTAAGAAAAGGAATTGACCATGGTGAAATATTTGATCATCATTATGTTGAGTATAAATATGCAAGTGGAGCTGTGATACACAGCCAATGTAGACATCAACCAGGTACCCATAGCCAAGTAAATGAGACTTTAGTTGGAACTAAGGGAGTATTAAATTTGACCAATAGCGGTGTTATTACGATAAATGATCATGATGGAAACATAATACATGAGTATGATCCAAAAAATGACGAGAGTCCATACCAAATTGAACACAACAAATTATTTAATTCTATAAGGACAGGTGGGCAAATTGATGATACGGAATACGGAGCCAAAGCAACAATGACTGCAATAATGGGAAGAATGGCAACATACTCAGGCAAGGTAATAAAATGGGATGATGCTATTAATGATCAAAATATTTTGGTTCCTGAAAATCTAACTTGGAATAGTGAAGCGCCAGTAAATCCAGACGAAAATGGATTTTACAATATTGCTGTCCCTGGAAAATAATTTTTAATGAATCATAGATTTTTTAATCCATTATTACTTTTTATCATTTTAATTTCGTGTAATAATGGTAGTGATAATGATTTAAATGATGAAGTAATAACATTTCCAAAAGAATTTAAAATATCTCACAATTCATTAAATAGAAAATATATTTTTTATAAGCCAAAAAATTTAGCTAAAAACTCACCTTTAGTTTTTGTTCTTCACGGATACACCAGTAATTCTTCTAATATTATGTACTATTCTAAAATGAATAGTATAGCAGAAGAAAATGGTTTTGCTGTTTGTTACCCTCAGGGAACCAACAATTCATTTACTGGAGCATCGCATTGGAACGCAAATTTAAAACCCATGAGTTCTGTTGAAGACTCTACCTTTTTAACTGAATTGGCTAAGAATCTTCAAGATGAATATAATTTAAGTTCCGAAAATACTTTTGTATGTGGTATGTCTAATGGGGGTTTTATGAGTTATACCCTAGCTTGTGAACAAAGCGAAACTTTTAAAGCCATTGCATCAATTACAGGGACAATGAGCGGTTATGATTGGCAAAATTGTAATCCAAAACATAAGATACCCGTGCTACAAATTTCAGGAACCAATGACAGAACAGTTCCTATGGATGGTTCGATGTCTCCCACTTGGGGTTGGGGAGGAGCACCTGATATAGAAAATATTATTGACTACTGGTCCGAAATCAATGAATGTTCAAATTCAAAGATTATTGATTTACCCAATATTAGTAATCAAGACAATTCTTTTGTAACACTAGACAAAAGATTTAATTTAGAATCAAAAGATAGAGTTAGATTATATACTGTTCACGGTGGTGGACATGATTGGCCAGGTGCTTGGGGAAATATGGATATTGATGCAAGTGAAGAAATTTGGGATTTTTTTAGTAAACACTTAAAATAGAATTAATGAAAAATTATAACAGAAGAGGTTTTATACAAACATCAACTCTAGGCGCTATAGCAGCATCTACATTGAGTGTAAATTGTCAAAATAATTTAAACTCAAACAGAGATGGAATATACATGGGAGATTTCTATGATAAACCAAACAATAATATTAGAGCTGCATTTATTGGAATAAATAGAGGAAGTACACATCTCAAAAATTTTGCTACTCTTCCTGGGACGGAAGTTGTTGCTTTATGTGACTTATATGAAGATATTGTTGAGAGAGAGTATGGTAAATTAAAAACTTACACTGATAAGTTATATAATCTGAAAAAATATTGGGGCGATGAAGATAAATGGAAACTAATGCTTGATGAAGTTAAGCCTGATGTAGTTTTTATAAGTACAAATTGGAACAGTCATGCTCCAATGGCTATTGAATCAATGAAAAAAGGAGCTCATGCTTTTGTCGAAGTACCTTTGGCTGTTACGCTTGAAGAAATGTGGGATATTGTAAATACATCTGAAAAAACAAAAAAGCATTGCATGATGATGGAAAATGTTAATTATGGGCGAGATGAATTACTTTTTTTAAACATGTGCCGAAAAGGTCTTGTTGGCGAACTCCTTCATGCAGAGGCGGCTTACATACATGAACTGAGATGGCAAATGTATAATGAAGAAAGAGGGACAGGATCGTGGAGAACATTGCACTATGCCAATGGAAAAGGTAATCTTTATCCAACTCATGGTCTTGGACCTGTTGCACAGTATATGAATTTAGCTAGAGGTGAAGATAATTTTAAAACTTTGGTTTCATTTTCTTCTCCTGCACTAGGAAGAAATATATACTCAAAAAAGAATTTTGATAAAAATCACAAATGGAATAAGCTAGATTTTTCTAATGGGGATATGAATACTTCCATCATAAAAACGTTTCTTGGAAGAACAGTAATGGTTCAATGGGACGAAACGAGTCCAAGGCCCTACTCTAGATTAAATCTAATTCAAGGAACATTAGGAACACTTGCAGGATTTCCAACAAGAGTTGCTTTAGAAAATGGATTTAAGGATATAACAAAAGATCATCACTCTTGGGTACAAGGTGAAAATTTGCAAAAGATATATGATGAATATGATCATCCTTTATATAAAAGATTGAATGCAAAAACCAAAAAATCAGGACACGGTGGTATGGATGGCATTATGATGTACAGAATTGTAGAATGTTTAAAGAAAGGCCTTCCACTTGATCAAAACGTTTATGAAGGTTGTTTTTGGAGTGCAGTTACACCATTGAGTGGAAATTCTATCGAAAATGATGGAGCTCCACAACAATTTCCAGATTTTACTAAAGGTGAATGGAAAAAAACTAAAGAATTAGGAATTGTTTTATAAAATAAAAAAAGCTCCCCTTTAGGAAAGCTTCTCATTGGTTTCTACAAACCCCTTGGTAATATACCAAGGTTACACAACGAGACAAATGTAGTTATTTTATTTACATTACTAAAATTTGAATTTTATAAGATGAAATTTGCTCTTGTATTTTTAATATCATTATTATCATTTCACTGTGAAGTTTTTTCTCAAAAAACAGAATTCAAAGTGATGGCATGGAATATTTTGAGATCTGGAAATCAAATTGAAAACGGAGTTAATATTGTTTCAGATATTATTAAAGAAATTAACCCAGATGTTGTTTTAATGGTTGAAACTTATGGGTCAGGACCTTACATAGCTAAAAAAAATGGATACAATTTTCATTTAGTAGCTAAAGAAGGAACTGCTCTTGATGATAAATCAGTAAATCTTTCGATATACTCAAAGTTTCCATTTGGTGAAAGAATTGATACTGAATATCCTTTTTTTTTAGGAGGAATTGAAATTATTATTAATAACAAGAAGGTTAGATTTTTTTCGAACTGGTTTCACTATCAGCCTTGGAACAATAAACCAGAAGAAATGGGAAAAACTGTAGAAGAATTATTAGAATGGGAAAAGACTGAACATCGATATAATATGATTCAAAAGGTATTACCTTATTTTAAAAAATATGCTAATGAAAGTGATTCCATACCCATAATTGTGGGTGGTGATATGAATAGTCCTTCGCATCTAGACTGGAGTAAAAAAACAAAGAATATTCATAACGATCTAGTTGTTCCATGGTATTCAACAAAAGTTTTTGAAGATTTGGGGTTTACAGATTCGTATAGACACGAAAACCCTAATCCACTAAAGCATCCTGGTATCACTTGGGATCATAAAGAAAGAGACGACTCTCATAGAATTGATTACATTTTTTTTAAAGGAAAGAAGTTGAAATCTACAAGCTCAAAGACCTATATGCAATTCTTTAATGAAAATATTGATATCAATGATAAACAATTCAAATACCCATCAGATCATGGAATTGTTATTACAAATTTTAAATTAAAGAATTAAAAAAAGCAAATAAATATTTTAGTTTACTCTTTTATAAAATGTCCATTTATAATTATATCAAAAGTACAGTTTGAAGAATCATAGCATCTCATATCTATGGATGTATACTTTTCCAAATGTGCTTCACCAGGATTTCCATCTTGATTTCCTCCAGTACGAGTATTACCTGACCAGCTAGAGAAAATATAACCATCAGAAGGTTTAGCTTTAACATGTGCTATATCACCCCATTCATATTCACCTGTAGTTAATTCCGTGGTTTCCAGGGTTACAGTTCCTCCCTCAGATGGAATGGCATTAGTAGTTACAGTAAAGATTCTTATTTCTTCTTCCTTGCTACAAGAAATAAGTATGATTAAAAATAAGAAGAGTAGTTTTTTCAAAATTTATGGATAATTATTGTACTAGTCTTTCTTAACAAAATTTCCAGTTACATTAATTTCATATACGCAAAATGTAGGATCAGGACAACTCATTGCTAATGATGTGTAACCCATTCTTAATTTATCTGCTCCATTTCCAGTTGTTACAATTAAATCACCCAAGTAAATATTTCCAGAAAATTTTTCAAAATTATAACCGGGGGATGCTATAGCCCTTATGTTTACTACATCACCCCACACATATTCACCTGTAGTTTCGTCACCAAGTTCAATAGTAACTTTACCTCCTTCCGGGGGGGAGGCAGATAAATACAATTTAAATGTCCTTGTTTCTTCCGGATACTTCATACATGAAGTCAGCATAAAAACAAACAATAACATGAATAATTTTTTCATATGTACAAGTTACACAAAAAACCCCTTCGAAATGAAGAGGTTAAGTTTTAGCGGTCTGGACGGGACTCGAACCCGCGACCCCATGCGTGACAGGCATGTATTCTAACCAGCTGAACTACCAGACCTATAATTAGAAGTGCAAATATACACTAATTGATTATTTATAAAAGAGCGTCAATATACTCTGAATAAACATTTTTTTGAGAAACGCCTACTTGTCTATTAACTAACTCTCCATCCTTAAAAATTAAAACAGTAGGGATGTTTCTAACTCCATACTGAGCTGCAAATTGTTGATTGGTGTCAACATCAACTTTTCCAATTATTGCCTTACCATCATAATCAGAACTTAACTCTTCAATGATTGGACCCAACATTCTACATGGACCACACCATTCTGCCCAAAAATCTACCAAAACTGGCTTGTCAGATTTAAGAACTGTTTCTTCGAAATTTGCATCAGTTATTTGTAGTGCCATAAATAAAAATTTTTGCCAAAAATAGGAATTATTAATAAACTAATTTAATCTATATTCTAATTTTTTTTCTTTCAGACGCCTAAGTAATTGTTCATCAATTTTTATCTTATACTTATTAGAATTTAAATTAACTTTTAGTCCATCTTCATTTCCACAAATATTAAGAACAAGTTCTTGATCACCTTTATGATTTTTAAAAATCTGTTTAAAAAACTTTATATGCTCTTCTTCAATTAAATCCACTTCTAACTTTACAGACAATCTCTTAGCAGTTGCTGATAAACTATCTTGAAGTTGATTGAAATTTAAAAAGTGTAACCTAGGATCTCCTACTCTTCCTGTTTCATTGTTTTTCCAACCTTCTTTTACATACATTTTAATGTAAACAAAATTATTTTCTTCCAAAAAATGCTTAAACTTTAAATATTCTTCACCAAAGATTCTCATTTCATAAGATTCTTGATAATCCTCAATTACAAATGTTGCCCATCCTTTACCATTCTTAGAAATTTTGTGTTGAACTTCACCAATTATTCCACCAATTCTTAATTCTTTGTCAATAAACATTCTTAAATCTCTTAAGTCAGATAACCTAATATTGGAAAGGTATGATAAGGTATCTTTAAAATCATCTAGTGGATGGCCTGAGATATATATACCAACTACCTCTTTTTCTTTTTTAAGTTCATCAAGTTTTGACCAAGGATTACATTCAGGAAATTCAGGTTCTTTAATTCTAACTTCAAGTGCGTCACCGAAAAGGCTTACCTGTGAGGAATTATGACGTTCTTGAAATTTTGATCCAAAACGAATTGCCTTTTCAATAAATGATTGTCCATCTTCTGACTCATAAAAATATTGTGCTCTATGGGTTTTGGAATTCA
>CEPL01024995.1_pt1 | contig 35369 bp, 40 predicted proteins | sample 530541 | NCBI WGS metagenome assembly CEPL01 (sample SAMEA2620339, study PRJEB7988) | marine metagenome | biome: marine biome (ENVO:00000447); feature: surface water layer (ENVO:00002042); material: "saline water (ENVO:00002010), including plankton (ENVO:xxxxxxxx)" | depth 5 m
TGACTCAGTATAATCATTAAAGCCTAAATCATTTAAAACGAGGTTTAACTTATCAAGTAGATATATATCTTCATTTAAAATTTTTGAACCAAAACCCAATTGAGGAACTGGATTTCCAGTAATTAAAATAGAAATGAAAATTGCCGGTACCATATATGCAAAAATTAAAACACAATATTGTGCAACTTGGGTATATGTGATTCCTTTCATACCGCCTAAAACAGCATAAATAAAAACTATTATCATTCCAACTATCACACCGGTATTGATATCAACCTCTAAGAATCTAGAAAAAACAATTCCTACTCCTCTCATTTGTCCAGCTATATAGGTAAATGAAACAAATATAAGGCAAAGGACTGCCACAAACCTAGCAATCTTTGAATAATACCTTTCGCCAATAAAATCAGGTACAGTATATTTACCAAACTTTCTTAAATACGGGGCCAACAAAAGAGCGAGTAAAACATAGCCACCAGTCCAACCCATAAGATATACAGCTCCATCCCTCCCCATAAAAGATATAATCCCAGCCATAGAAATAAATGAGGCTGCTGACATCCAGTCGGCCGCAGTAGCCATACCATTTGCTACAGGATGTACTCCTCCCCCAGCTATATAAAATTCATTTGTAGAAGATGCTTTCGACCATAAGGCAATACCAATATACAAAGCAAAAGATGCACCTGCTATCAAATATGTAAGAAACTGAAGATCCAATTATTCCTCCTCAGAATTATATATTTTATCTAATCTATTCATAAGAAAGCAATAAAGAACAATTATTAAAACAAAAGTTATGATAGAGCCTTGTTGAGAAAACCAAAATCCAACCTTAAAACCACCAATTTGAAATTCATCAAGATATTCTGAAAATAATATCCCTGCACCGAAAGAAGAGAGAAACCAAATAGACAGAAGAAAAATAACTATCAGTATATTTGCACTCCAATAACTTAGCTTAATTTTCATATCAAAAATTTCCCAAAATTTTTTCTTTCACTAATTGTAAACGGTCATTACCAAAATACATGTCATTTTCATTAATGAAAATTGTGGGAGAACCAAACCCTCCTCTTTCCATTAAATTATCTGTATTTTTTCGTAACTGGTCCTTAATAGCTTGAGTTTTAATTTCATTCATAAAAAAATCTTTTTCAATACCATTAGCAACGGCTATTTCAGATAAAATATCTAAATTAGAAATATCCGTTCCTTTAGACCAATACAATTCAAAACAGGAATAACTAAAAGGTACAAGTTTATTATACTTGTCAGCTACTATTACACCTCGCATTACATTAACTGCGTTCAAAGGAAATAAATCTGGCCAATTAATTGTAATATTGTAAAGAGCAGACCAATCTTTTAAGTCTTTTCTGGAATATTTAAATTTTAAAGGATTAGGGTTTTTTCTTGTTTCATATATATCTTGATTTACGGAATTAAAAACACCACCAACAAGAATAGGTTTCCACTCTACTTGAATTTTATTATTTTTAATAATTTCTTGAAAACCATGAAAAGCTAAATAAGTCCATGGAGAGGAGCAATCAAAAAAGAATTCTATTTTGCTCATAAATGGTTACTTACCAGTCCAATTTGGTTTCCTTTTTTCAGAAAAAGCCAAAGGTCCTTCAATAAAATCCTCACTTTTAAATAAATTTATAACAGACTCATATTTTGCAGACATTGCGTCTTCTATACTAGGATGTGATAAACCTGACATTGCAACATCTTTAGTTGTCCTAATTGATGTTGGAGAACAATCTAAAATTAATTGTGCCCAATTTTCAGCAGTTTTCATTAATTCTTCGATTTTTGTAACCTCATTAACAAAACCTAAATTTAAGCCTTCTTCAGCACCTACAGTTCTTCCAGTAAGCATCATACTCATTGCTCTTTTCATTCCAATCTGTCTGGGTAATCGGTGCATTCCACCAGCTAAAGCAGCAAGACCTACTTTTGGTTCGGGTAGTGCAAATGTAGCATTTTCGGAGGCTATTATTAAATCACAAGCCAAAGCAATTTCAAATCCTCCTCCCATTGCAACCCCATTAACTGCAGCAATAAGTGGTTTATTTAAGTTAAATCGTGATGTTAAGCCCGCAAAACCTGTATCGTTTCTTTCCATTTTTCCGCCTTCTGCCTGATACCTCAGATCATTACCTGCACAAAAAGCTCTTTCACCTTCTCCAGTAATTATTGCTACCCATGCATTTTCGTCATTTGAAAAATCATTAAAAATTTTCTCTAACTCAAAATGAGCCGGTGAATGAAGAGCATTCATTCTCTCAGGTCTATTTAAAGTAATAATCCATAATTTTTCTTTTTTCTCTAATTTTGAAAATTCATAATCCATTTTAGTCCTCATCTGTTAATTTTAGTGTTTTTGAAAAACGATTCCAATTTTCATTATAATGATCAGCCGATGCTTTCAAAAAAAGCTCCATATCTCTATCAATTGACTTAATCACTCTTCCTGGAATTCCCACAACCATTGAATTATCTGGAATAATTTTACCCTCAGGAATAAGAGCTTTTGATCCTATTAAACAGTTTTTACCAATTTTTGCACCATTTAGAATAACCGCTCCAATTCCAATAAGTGAATTATCACCAATGTTGCAGCCATGAAGCATTACTTGATGACCTACAGTTACATCTTCTCCAATAATTAAAGGATATCCGTAATCATTATGAAGAACACTACTATCTTGAATATTAGAATTTTTACCAATTATTATTTTTTCACAATCACCTCTTACAACAGTATTAAACCATATACTTGCACCCTCATGAACCTCAACATCTCCAATAACAGAAGCATTTGAAGCAACCCAATAAGATCCTTTTTTCGGTAATTTTGGTTTTTTATTATCTAATTCGTATATTGCCATTTTTCTAAATTATAAATCAAAATCTAAGATAGACATTGTAAAGGTATATGATGCGTCATCATTTTTATAGACAATACCAATATATTCATCATCCTCGGCTCTTTTTAAATAAACCTCTTGAGAATCATCAATAGACCCCCTGCCTGTTAAAAAAATTTTATCCGTACCTAAAAGATTTATTAAATATTGTTGATGAGAAATATTGTTTTCTCCTGATAAAGATATAGGGATGCTAACTGTATAAGTTACTTCCTTGTCATCTGGATCAATATCTCTAAAAATGTTACCAATGCGGGAGTTATTAATGAAAATGCTGTTTAAGTCATCTCCATTTTCGGACTTTCTAATTTGAATTTCTTCATTGCCAAAAGTTATTCTTAAATAATCCTGAACAATTAAAATTTCATCATTTTTCATCTAAACTCGCTTTATAATTTCTTAATTTTTGCTGGAACACCCACAGCTGTACAGTTTGCAGGTAAATCTTCAAGAACAAGTGAACTAGCTCCAATTTTTACATTATCCCCAATCTTAATATTTCCTAAAATTGAAACATTAGCAGATATAGTTACATTTTTTCCTACTTTTGGATGTCTATCTCCAGTTTGGCTACCCGTTGCACCCAATGTTACATCATGAAAAATTGAACAACCATCACCCACAGATGCTGTCTCGCCAATTACCAAGCCAGTCGCATGATCCATTAAAACACCTTTTCCAATAACAGCAGCAGGATGAATATCTATATCAAATATTTGAGAGGCTCTTGATTGAAGATAAAAAGCAGTAGCTTTATTACCCTTTTTCCAATAATGATTTGCTGCTCTGTAAACTTGAAGGGATTGAAAACCTTTGAAGAACAGTATTGGCTGATAATAAGTAATACATGCCGGATCTCTATCGAATACAGTATTGATATCTGTTATAATTTTTTCATAAGCATTTTTTTCGGAAATAAATGCATTATAAATTATTGATTGTGTTTTTTCTAAATCAAAACCATTTTGTTGAAGTTGATTAGCTAAAACATATGAAATTGATGACTCAATATCAGAAAAGTTTAGAATCGATTTTTCAAAAAACTCCTCAAGATCTGGTTCATGCTTTACAGTATCATTAACCTCAGCTGTGAGCTTTTCCCAAAGAGGGCAATCTCTATTAATTTTTTCTATCGAAGACATTTGACCCCAAATAATTATTTTAAAAAAATAAAAAATGATTTGTTATTATTTTTTAGTTTTTTATAAATAGTTTAAATTAAATAATATAATTTCGTATATAACAAAATTTTAAAGGATGCACATGGAAAATAAAGATAAAGTGGCAATAATTACTGGATCATCAGCTGGTTTAGGAGCTTCAGTAGCAATAGGGCTTGCTCAAAAAGGAATTAATGTTGTTATAAATTATTCTAAAAGTAAGGAAAAAGCTGAGGAAATAGAAAAAATTTGTAAAGAATATCAAGTCGAAACCTTATGTGTTAAAGGTGATGTTGCTGCAGATGATAATTGTGTGCATCTTGTTAATGAAACAATAAAAAAATTTAAAAAAGTTGATATATTAGTAAATAATGCTGGAACTACTAAATTTGCCAATCATCAAAAACTTGATGCATTAACTGATCAAGATTTTATAGATATTTACAAAGTAAATGTTGTTGGTCCATACCAAATGATAAGAGCTGTTGAGCCTTATATGAAAAAGCAAAAATTTGGAAGCGTCGTTAATGTATCTTCAATAGCAGGTAAAACTGGTATTGGATCATCAATTGCCTATGCAGCATCAAAAGGGGCACTAAACACAATGACACTCTCTTTAGCTAAAGCCTTGGGACCAGAAATTAGAGTAAATACTGTATGTCCTGGTTTTATTGGTACTGGTTGGTTTTTAGATAGGTTTGGAGAAGAAACATTTAACAGAATTGTTAAAGATCAAGAGGATATAACTCCTTTAAAAAGAGCTGGAACACCTGACGATATTGCAAAGTCAGTTATCTTTTTTTGTTTAGAGGGTGGAGAGCATATTACCGGTGAGACATTAATTTCTGATGCTGGTATGCATTTGTCTTTACCTAAACAATAAGGAATCCAATTATGATAAGTACTGAGATACCAAAAATAACAAATGATAAAGGCCAGAAAACAATTAAGATTAAGTTTAAAGAATTTAATTGCTTGGGAGCAAAACCACCCCATGACCATCCTCATATTTTTCTTAACTTTGGAAGAAAAAAAGAAATTGTTTGCCCCTACTGCGGAACCTTATATAAATACTCTGGATAAAGTGGTGCGGCCACCCGGAGTCGAACCGGGACGGCATTATCTGCCGAGGGATTTTAAGTCCCTTGTGTCTACCTGTTCCACCATGGCCGCATAAATATCACTCCAAGACTCTCTGAAAAATTTCTTCAATGTGCTTCAAGTGATAATTCAAATCAAAGATATCGTCAATTTCATCATTAGATAATATTGAACAAATTTCTTCATCTTTCTTTATTAATTCATAAAACGATCCTTCATCATTCCAAACTTTCATGGAATTTCTTTGAACCATTAAATAAGAATCCTCCCTACTTATATTTTTTTGAGTAAGAGAGAGTAAAACTCTTTGAGAAAAAACAAGACCATTAAATTTTTCAAGATTTTTCATCATATTGTCTGGATATACAACCATATTTTCTATAACATTATTTAGACGGTTTAATGCAAAATCTAGTGTAATGGTGGTGTCTGGACCAATAAATCTTTCAACACTAGAATGTGAAATATCTCTCTCATGCCATAAAGCAATATTCTCAAGCGCTGGCATAACTGAACTTCTCACAACCCTTGCAAGGCCTGTTAAATTTTCTGTTAAAACAGGATTGCGTTTATGCGGCATTGATGAAGATCCCTTTTGTTTTGAAGAAAAATATTCTTCTACTTCCAAAACTTCTGAACGCTGAAGATGCCTAATTTCGGTAGCAAGCCTCTCAATTGAACTAGCAATAATTCCCATAGTTGAGAAGAAAGCTGCATGTCTATCTCTAGGAATTATTTGAGTAGATACAGGTTCAACATTTAATCCTAGAGCTTTTGCTACATGTTCCTCGACACTTGGATCAATATTTGCAAATGTACCTACAGATCCTGAAATAGCACAAGAGCTTATTTCCTCAACAGACAACTCAAGTCTTTTTCTGTTTCTAGAGAATTCAGCATAAGCTTGTAACATTTTTAATCCAAATGTTGTTGGTTCTGCGTGAATTCCATGACTTCTTCCTACGCAAATTGTTTTCTTATGTTTTAAAGCTTGAGATTTTATAGAAGATAATAATAAATCCATATCTTTTAAAAGAAGCTCTCCAGCTCTTTTTAATTGAATGTTAAGACAAGTATCTAAAACATCTGAAGATGTCATTCCTTGGTGAATAAACCTTGCCTCAGGCCCAACAGATTCTGATATATTTGTTAAAAATGCTAAAATATCATGTTTAATCTCGGTTTCAATTTCATCAATTCTTTTAGAGTCAAACTTTGCATTTTTTCTAACTATTTCAGCAGTACCAACTGGAACAATACCAACTTTTTCCATACCCTCAAGAGCATGAATTTCAATATCTAACCAAATTGAGTATTTCGAAATATCACTCCATATTTCTAACATTTCTTTTCTTGAATATCTTGGAACCATTTTTAACCTTTTAACTATTTTAACCAAATAATCAATTATGGAATTAATTTTCTATTGGATTAGCCCTTTTATTTAGAGATCTCGTGAAAATTTCAACTCCATCAGATGTAACACCTATAGAATGCTCAAATTGTGCTGATAAACTTCTATCTCTTGTAACAGCAGTCCAACCATCAGATAAAATTTTACTCTCAGGTTTTCCAATATTAACCATTGGCTCTACAGTAAAAAACATACCTTCCTGAAGAGATAGTCCAGTATCCTCAACTCCATAATGCAAAATATTTGGTTCATCATGAAAAACTTTGCCTAAGCCATGCCCACAAAACTCTTTAACAACAGAATAATTATTAGTTTCGGCATGATTTTGAATAACAAAACCTAAGTCACCTAATTTTACCCCTGGTTTGATAAGATTAATTCCCTTCATCATAGCTTCATAGGTATTATTTATTAAATTTCGAGCTTTAACAGATGGATTCCCTGCAGAGTACATTCTTGATGTATCACCATGCCACCCATCAAGTATTAGCGTCACATCAATATTTACTATATCACCTTCATCTAAAACTCTATCGCCTGGTATACCGTGACATATAACGTGGTTTATAGATGTACATATTGATTTTTTAAAACCCCTGTAATTTAAGGGCGCTGGAATTGCTCCATTATCTTTTATAAATTCATAAGCAAAGCAATCTAAAGATTCTGTTGTTATTCCAGGCTTTACTTCATCAACAAATAGATCCAATAATTGTGCAGCAAGTTTTCCAACTTTTCTCATTCCGCAGAATGCCTCTTCATTATGAATTTTTATAGAATTTGTGTTAATTTTAGTTTCCCCATCTTTTCATATTATATTTATATATTATAAAATTTTATACAGCTAGTCTATGAAGCTATTGTTGTAATTAACCTATACTGATATAAAATTATATGATTAAAAAAGAAAAATATTCTGCTGCTATACTTGTTATTGGAGATGAAATTTTATCCGGAAGAACCCAAGATACAAACTCTAATTATATAGCCAAAGAGTTGGAAATGATGGGAATAACTACCAGTGAAATAAGAGTAATCCCAGATGAAAAAAATATAATTATAAAAAGTGTAAATGAACTAAGGAATAGAAATAATTATTTGTTTACAACTGGCGGAATAGGTCCAACGCATGACGATATTACCGCAGAAAGTGTTGCTGAAGCTTTTGGAGTTGATTTAGAGGTAAATTCAAAAGCATATGATATTTTAAAAAAATATTATAAAGCAATTGGATCAGAATTTAACGAAGTACGTCAAAGAATGGCAAGAATACCTAAAGGTGCAATATTAATAGAAAACTCAATTTCTGCCGCGCCAGGCTTTAAAATAGATAATGTTTTTGTGTTTGCAGGTATTCCGAAAATTATGAAATCTATGCTGAATAATTCTTTAAGTTTTATGAATAAAGGTAATCTAATACATACTATAACAGTAAAAGTTGATGCCGTTGAAGGCGATATTGCTCCAGTATTAAAATCTCTAAATGATGAAAACGAAAATATAAAAATTGGAAGTTATCCTTTTTTTAACTCTGATAAGGATTTTGGTGTAAACGTAGTTATAAGGTCACTTGATAAAGAATATCTAATTCTAACTGAAGAGAAATTCAAAAATTATTTATCAAAAAATTCATTTAATTACAATTAGTTAGAAGGTAGTAATGTCAAAAAAAATTTTATATGAAGGTAAAGCAAAGCAACTGTATGAAACAGAAAAGCCTTCGGAATTAATTCAATTCTTTAAAGATGATGCAACTGCCTTTAATAAAAAGAAACACGAGATAATCGATAGCAAAGGTGTTTTAAATAATCTTATTAGTGAATATATTTTTATTTATCTTGGTCAGAATAATATTTCTAATCATTTCATAAAAAGACTAAGTCCAAGAGAGCAACTAATTAAACGAGTAGAAATAATTCCAATTGAGGTAGTTGTAAGAAATATTGCTGCAGGTACTTTTTCACAAAGATTTGGAATTGATGAAGGAAAACTCCTACCAAAGACTTTAATAGAGTTTAATTTAAAAGATGATAAGAATGATGATCCTCTTGTTTCCGAAGAACATTTAAAAGTTTTTGGATGGGCTAAGTCAGATGAGATCGAAATAATGAAAAAAAAAGCTTTCCAAATAAACTTGCTCCTTTCTGATCTTTTTAAAAAAATAAATATTACTCTTGTTGATTTTAAAATTGAATTTGGAAGATTTCACTCTAAGGATGTTTCTGAAATTATACTTGCCGATGAAATAAGTCCGGATTCTTGTCGTCTTTGGGATATTAGCTCAAATGAAAAATTAGATAAAGATAGATTTAGAAGAAATATTGGTGGATTAATTGAGGCTTACAAAGAAGTAGCGACTCGTTTAGAAATAGATCTCTCAGATATATAAATATTTATTAAGAGATTTTATGAAAGCACTTGTAAAAATAATGCCTAAAAAAGGTGTTCTAGATCCCCAAGGAAAGGCAATAGAAAAATCATTAAACCAACTAGGATTTTCTCAAATAAATAATGTTATTCAAGGAAAACTAATCGAAATTGAAATAGATTCTATCAATGAAAACGATGCGCAAAAAATTGTGGATGATGCAAGCAAACAACTATTGGCTAACTTAGTAATTGAGGACTATGAAATTACTATTATAAAGGACGAATAATGGAAATATCAGTAATTGTTTTTCCTGGCTCTAATTGCGATAGAGATATTGCTGTTTCTTTAAAAAAAGTCTTCAAACGTAACCCTAAAATGGTATGGCATAAGGAACAAACTTTACCAAAAAGCGATTTAATTGTTTTGCCGGGAGGTTTCTCATATGGTGATTATTTAAGATGTGGATCAATGGCTGCTAATAGCCCAATAATGTCTGAAATAATTAAATATGGTGAAAGCGGTACATTTATAATTGGTATCTGTAATGGTTTCCAAATTTTAACAGAGACAAATTTATTGCCTGGCACTCTAATCAGGAATAGAGACTTGTCGTTTATTTGTAAGAATTTACCATTAAAGGTAGAAAACTCTAAATCAAGATTTACTCATAAATACTCAGCTAATGAAATAATTGAGATCCCAGTTGCACATAATGAAGGTAATTATTTCGCAGATCAAAAGACTATAAATAATATTGAAGATAAAGATCTTGTTGCCTTTAGATATTGTGACAAAGATGGGATTGTAAATGATGAGACAAATCCTAATGGTTCAAAAAATAATATTGCAGGAATAATAAATGAACAAGGGAATATTCTTGGGATGATGCCCCATCCTGAGAGAGCTTCAGATAAAGTAGCTGGTTTAATTGATGGAGAAAAATTCTTCATTTCCGTCTTAGAGTCAATTCAATGATCAAAATAACCAAAGAGCTTGTAGATGAACACGGTATAAATGATAAAGAGTATGGTTTTATTCTTGAGTCTCTTGGTAGAGAGCCAACTATTACGGAACTAGGAATTTTTTCTGCGATGTGGTCGGAACACTGTTCATATAAATCTTCAAAAACATGGTTAAAAAAATTACCAACTAGTAACGATAAGGTTATTCAAGGACCAGGTGAGAATGCAGGTGTCATAGATTTAGGTGATGGTGATGCAGCTGTTTTTAAAATGGAAAGTCATAATCATCCATCTTATATAGAACCCTATCAAGGGGCCGCAACTGGAGTTGGTGGAATTATGCGCGACGTCTTTACAATGGGTGCAAGACCAGTTGCTCTACTTAATTCACTAAGGTTTGGTGATATCAATCACTCAAAAACAAAACATCTACTTACTGGGGTTGTCTCAGGTATCGGTGGTTATGGTAATTGCATGGGTGTACCAACTGTAGGAGGAGAAGTTGAGTTTAATGCATGCTATAATGATAATATCTTAGTCAACGCCATGTGTGTAGGAATTGCTAAAATTAACAAAATTTTTTATTCTAAAGCATCTGGAATTGGAAATTCTGTTGTTTATGTAGGGTCTAAAACTGGAAGAGATGGAATTCACGGTGCAACAATGGCATCTGCTGAGTTCGATGACTCCTCTGATGAAAAAAGACCAACAGTTCAAGTTGGTGATCCTTTTGCTGAAAAACTTCTCCTTGAGGCATGCCTAGAATTAATGAAAGAAGATATTATTGTTGCGATCCAAGATATGGGTGCCGCAGGATTAACTTCATCTGCAGTTGAAATGGCTAGCAAGGGAAAGGTTGGTATTGATTTAAATTTAGATAAACTTCCTTGTAGAGAGACTTTAATGACTGCGTATGAAATGATGCTTTCAGAGAGTCAGGAAAGAATGCTCATGATTATCGAACCAGAAAAAGAAAAAGAAGCAAAATCTGTTTTTGATAAATGGGGCTTAGACTTTGCAACTATTGGGGTACTAACAGATACTAATCACATTGTAGTAAAACATGAAAGTGAAAAAAAGGCTGATATACCTCTTAATATTTTAGAAAGTGGAGCTCCCTCTTATAACAGACCTTATAAAATTGTTACTAATCCTGAAGTAAATCAATCTTACCTGTTAAAATCAGATAAAAAAGTAATTGATATATTAAAGAAATTAATATCCTCGCCAAACTTATGTAGTAGAAGGTGGGTCTGGGAACAATATGATCACATGGTTATGAATGATACTATTCTAAGGCCAGGGGGTGACTCGGCAATTATAAGAATTCACGGAACAAATAAAGCACTTGCTGTTTGCTCTGACTCTACCCCGAGGTATTGTGCAGCAGACCCAACAGAGGGAGGAAAACAAGCAGTTGCTGAATCGTGGAGAAATATAACATCCGTAGGAGCAAAACCAATTGCAATTACTGATTGTATGAATTTTGGTAATCCTGAAAAAGAAGAAATAATGGGTCAATTTGCTGGTGTAATTAATGGAATGATTGAGGCTTGTGAGATACTCGACTATCCTGTCGTTTCAGGAAATGTATCTTTATATAATGAAACAAATGGAAAAGGAATTAATCCCACTCCAGTAATTGGAGGTGTTGGATTATTAGAAAGTCTTGATCATTTTTCCACACCAAATTTTAAAAGAACAAATGATAATATTATTATATTAGGTGATACAAAAGGGTATTTGTGTCAATCAGTCTTTGCCTATGAAATTTTTTCAGATAGTCAGGGTCTACCACCAAAAGTAGATCTTATTTTAGAGAAAAAAACTGGAGACCTAATAAGAAATTTAGTTACAAATGTTAAAATTGATACTGTCCATGATATTTCTGATGGAGGGCTTCTTATCGCGCTGACAGAAATGTCAATATCAGGAGAAATTGGTTTTCAATTAAATTTAGACAAAAGTAATCTTAATTACAGCTTTCTTTTTGGAGAGGATCAAGGAAGATATATTATTTCAGTTGAAGATAAAAATTTAAATGATGCTATTGAATATATTAAAAAAAGTAACATATCTTATTTAAATATTGGAAAAACAAACGGAAAAAAAATTAAAATCGATAGAGATAATGAAATAGATATTGAGGAATTAAGAGATCTCTATGAGAATTGGTTTAAAAGCTACCTAAAGAGTAATTAAAATGGGCATGACAAAAGATGAATTATTTGAGGTTTTAGATAATGGTCTCTCTGAATCAGTAATTGAAATTCAAGATTTGGCTGGAGATAACGATCATTATGCAGTAAAAATTATATCAAATAAATTTAAAGGATTAAGTAAAATTAGTCAGCATAAGCTAGTATATGATGTATTAGGAAAAAAGATGGGCTATACCCTTCATGCTCTATCAATAAAAACAGAGGTACCAAAGGAATAACTAATGGATAAAAGAATCAAAGAATCAATTGAGCAAGAAATTAACTCTAACGATGTTCATTTGTTTATGAAGGGAACACCTTTATTTCCACAATGTGGTTTCTCAAGTACAGTTGTTCAAATTTTAACCTATTTAGAGGTACCTTTTACAACTACAAATGTTCTTGATGATGAAGGTATAAGGGAAGGAATAAAAGAGTTTTCTAATTGGCCAACAATCCCTCAACTTTATGTTAAAGGCGAATTAATGGGGGGATGTGATATTATTAAAGAAATGTTTGAGAATGGTGAACTTAAGGAAATTTTTGAAAACGAAAATTTGTTAAGTTGAAAATTTAGTTTCTTGAATAAAACTCAACTACAAGATTTGGCTCCATTTGAACAGGATAAGGTACCTCAGAAAGATTTGGTATTCTGGTAATCTTTGCTGTCATTTTTTTACCATCAACCTCTATATAGTCAGGTATATCTCTTTCAGAGCTTTCAGTTCCTCTTAAAACAACCTCCAAACCTCTCGATTTATCTTTAATTTCAATTATATCAGTTGTCTTAACTCTATAAGATGGGATATTAACTCTTCTTCCATTTACTTTCACATGACCATGATTAATAAACTGTCTAGCAGAAAAAACAGTAGGAACAAATTTAGCTCTATAAACAATTGCATCTAAACGTCTTTCCAGAAGACCAATTAAATTTTCCGATGTATCACCTTTAATTCTCTCAGCTTCTTTAAAAATTCTTTTAAATTGTTTTTCAGTGATATTACCATAATAACCTTTAAGCTTTTGTTTAGCTCTCATTTGAAGTCCAAAATCTGAAAGCTTACCTTTTCTGCCTTGACCGTGTTGTCCAGGACCATAAGATCTTAGATTAATAGGGCTTTTTGGACGTCCCCAAATATTTTCCCCCATACGTCTATCAATCTTATACTTAGCTTGTATTCTTTTAGTCATTAATACCTCAAATTTTTAAAGAAAATTAAATCTTTTTTTTAAACGGGATTTAGTAAAGATAATAATACATTAAGTCAATATTCTTTATTATGTTTATTTAGACTTCCATCAGCAATTTTTTTAATTTTTTTGGTTTTTTCTTCATCTTTTTCATAACTTGGCCATCTTAATAACGCAGTAATAATACCTCTCAAAGTTTTTACCTCTTGGTCTGTAAGATTTGAACGATTGAAGATATTTCTTATGTTCATCATCATTGTAGGTTTTTTTTCTTTAGGTTTTAAAAAACCAGCCTCGTCTAATGCTCCCTCCAGATGATTAAAGAAAGATATTAAATCTCTCTTATTAGCCGGAAAGCTATCAGGTATAACCATTTCCTCTTTAAAATAATCCACTTCCATACGATTTAATTCCGAAACAATTAAAATAACTGCTTGAGCAAGATTCAAGGAGGAAAAATCTTTATTGGTAGGAATTTCAATAATTTCGTCAGTCAAAGAAATTTGATGGTTAGTTAAACCTGATTTCTCTTTACCAAAAATAAATGCTATTTTTTGATGCATTTTTAGTTTTTTAAATGTTTTTTCGGCCATTTTTTCTAACCCGTTCACTTGCTTAACCATATCCCTTGGTCGAATTGTTGTTGAAAAAGCAAAATTAAAATCAGAAAGCGCTTCCTCAAGATTTTTAAAGATCTTTGCTTTATTAATAACTTTAATTGCCCCAGCAGCAGCTTTTATAGCATAGTCATTTGGCCAATCATCTCTTGGATTAACTAAAATAAGGTTTTCAAATCCAAAATTAAGCATCGCCCTAGCTGTGGTACCAATATTTTCTCCTAGTTGCGGTTCTACGAGAATTATTGCTATATTACTTTTCAAAATATTTTTTTCCATTATCTAATTTTTATATTATTATTTTGTTAATGATGTTGAAATAACAAATCTATGTGTTATTGAGTAACATTATTTAAATATTTATCTAGTGGAAATGTGAATGTCTAAAATAAAAGTAGAAAATCCCGTAGTTGATTTAGACGGCGATGAAATGACAAGAATTATATGGAAACTAATAAAGGAAAAATTAATTCTTCCATATTTAGATATAGATATTCAATATTATGATTTAGGCATACAAAGTCGTGATGAAACAGATGATCAAATCACAATAGATTCTGCTGAAGCAATAAAAAAATGTGGTGTTGGTATCAAATGTGCAACAATTACTCCTGATGAAGATAGGGTTGAAGAATTTAATTTAAAAAAAATGTGGAAGTCTCCTAATGGTACCATAAGAAATATATTGGATGGTACAGTATTTAGAGAGCCAATTCTCTGTCAGAATATTCCTCGATTGGTTCCAGGATGGACCCAGCCAATTGTTGTCGGCCGACATGCATTTGGTGATCAGTATAGGGCTACAGATTTTGTTGTTCCTTCTGAAGGAAAGCTATCTATAAAATGGGAGTCTGTAGATGGGAAGCAATTAATTGAAGAGGATGTATATAATTTTCCAGGTGGTGGTATTGCTTTAGGAATGTATAACACAGACGAATCTATTAAGAATTTTGCTAGAGCCTGTATGAATTACGGTCTTATTAGAGAGTGGCCAGTATATTTATCAACAAAAAATACAATTTTGAAAGCATACGATGGACGTTTTAAAGATTTGTTTCAAAAAGTCTTCGAGGAAGAATATGAAGACCAATTTAAAGAAAAAAATATAACATATGAGCATAGATTAATTGATGACATGGTAGCATGCGCTCTAAAATGGTCAGGTGCGTTTGTATGGGCTACAAAAAATTATGACGGAGATGTTCAATCAGATACAGTTGCACAAGGATTTGGTTCACTAGGATTAATGACAAGTGTATTAATGACTCCCGATGGTAAAACTGTTGAGGCTGAGGCAGCACATGGAACGGTCACTCGCCATTATCGCTTACATCAAGAAGGTAAAGAAACCTCAACTAACTCTATTGCTTCAATTTTTGCATGGACACGGGGTTTACAGCACAGAGCAAAGTTAGATGACAATGCAAAATTAAAAGAATTTGCATTAAAATTGGAAAAAGTTTGTATTAAGACTGTTGAAAAAGGATCGATGACAAAAGATCTTGCTTTGTTAGTTGGTCCTCAACAGGATTGGCTTACAACAGAACAATTTTTAGATAAAGTTGATAGCAACTTACAAGACGAGATGGAAAAAAATTAATTTTAGTCTTTTATCTTATTAATTAAAATTTTCTTCGCATCATCAATCTTATTTAAATCAGTTCCTCCTGCAAGAGCCATATCTCTTCTCCCACCACCACCTTTGCCTTTCATTGTTTCTGAAACAACATTCACCAACTCAACAGAGTCATAGTCATTTACTATATCATTAGTAACACCTATAGCTATTGTTATTTTTTTTTCTTCAGAGCTAATTAGACAAATAATCGATTTTTCATAATCCTTTTTACATTCATCAATTAAACTTCTTAAGTTTTTACCACTGACATTTTTTAAGGAGTCAAAAAACAAACTGACTTCACCTAATTTTATAATTTCACCATCTAAGATTTTTTTAGAAATAGTCTCTTCTGTCTTTTTATTTGATTTTTTATCCTCTTTGATTTTCTTTTGCTTTAATATTTTTTCAAGAAGTGTCTCTGTTGAATTCACCATTTTACCTGTTACTGCTTCCAATCTTCTTATTCCGGAGGCAACAGAGCTTTGAGCTGTTAACTTAAATGAACCAATTTCTTCAAGGGTATCAACGTGAGTACCACCACATAACTCGGTTGAAAAATTATCTTTGCCCATGGATAGGACTCTTACTTTATCATCATACTTTTCACCAAATAATGCTAAAGCTCCTTTTTCAACAGCCTCATCATATGATAAAATTTCCGTTGTTACTTTTGATTTACTTTTTATTTGCTGATTGATAATTTCTTCAACTTTGAACAAATCATCATATTCTATTGGATTATTATGACTAAAATCAAAACGCAATTTTTTTGCGGTAACTTGTGAACCTTTTTGTGTTACATGCTCCCCAAGAACTTGTCTCAACGCTTCATGAAGAAGGTGTGTTGAGGAATGATTGAGCTTTACTTTATTTCTATGAGTCTGATCAATGCGCAAGTCTAAAACATCATTTTTAAAAATTTTGCCTCTTTTTAAAACACCAATATGTGCATGAATATTATTAATTTTTTTCTTAGTATCAGTAACTGTGAATTCAATTTCTTTACCAGAAATTAACCCTATATCTCCAACCTGGCCCCCACTCTCAGCATAAAAAGGGGTTTGATTAAAAATTAAAATTGCTTCATCACCCTCCTCAATATTATCAACGAGTTTATTATCTGAAATTATTGAAACAACTTCTGCAGATATTTGATTTTTTTCATAACCAAGGAATTCAGTTTCTTTATTAATTTCAGAGACTTTAAACCATATTTCTTCAGTCTTTTTTTCACCTGAACCAAGCCAAGATTTCTTTGCATCTTCTTTTTGTTTTTCCATAGCAAGGTCGAATTGGTTTTTATTTAGCGATAATTCTTTGTCTCTTAATAAATCCTCAGTTAGATCAATCGGAAATCCATACGTATCATATAATTTAAAAGCAGTTTTACCGTCAAAAATATCACCGGGAGCCAATAGCCTGGATTCCTCTTCAAGAATTTTTAAACCTCTAGATAAAGTTGATAGAAATTTATCTTCTTCGTTATGCAAGGTTACATTTATTAATTTCTGCGCTCTTTTTAGTTCATTATAAGGGTTGTCCATAAGATTTATAATAAGTTTAGATAGATCAAATAATACTGGCTTATTAAAGCCTAACTTATGGGAATGACGCATTGCCCTTCTCATTATTCTTCTCAATACATAACCCCTACCTTCATTTGAGGGAATAACTCCATCTGCGATAAGAAAAGAAATAGATCTTAAGTGATCAGCTATTATTCTGAAACTAGCAATATTTTCAGCATTAGATTTAACTTTAATTAGTTCCTCGATACCACCTATTAGTGATTTAAAAATATCTATTTCAAAACTACTTGTCTTGCCTTGAAGTACAGAAGAAATTCTCTCAAGCCCCATACCTGTGTCAATTGAGGGCTTTGGAAGTAAGGTTTGCTCTTGGTTTTCTTTTTTTAAATATTGCATAAAAACAAGATTCCAAATTTCTACAAATCTATCACCGTCTTCATCTTTAGAGCCTGGTGGCCCTCCATCTACACTATCTCCATGATCATAAAATATTTCCGAACAAGGGCCGCAAGGACCTTCGGACCCCATTGACCAAAAATTATCATTAGTTGAAATTCTTATAATTTTTTCATCTGAAAAACCTGATATTTTTTTCCAAATTTTTAAAGCCTCTTCATCTTCATAAAATACTGTAATTAACAAACGATCTTTTGGAATATCAAAATGATTTGTTAAAAGCTCCCATGCTAAGCTTATCGCCTCCTCTTTAAAGTAGTCCCCAAAAGAGAAATTTCCCAACATTTCAAAGAAAGTTAAATGCCTTGCTGTATGACCTACATTATCTAAATCATTATGTTTACCACCGGCCCTTATACATTTCTGAGAGCTAGCTGCTCTTTTAGTTTCGGGCTTTTGATTTCCTATGAAATAATCTTTAAAGGGAACCATCCCGGCATTAACAAACATCAGGGATGGATCATTTTGAGGTATTACAGGACTTGAAGGTAAAACAGTATGATTATTTTTTTCAAAAAAATCTAAAAATTCAGTCCTTATTTCATTCAAATTTGTCATATTGTGCCAAGATAATAAATTAATACTAACTTAGCACATTATTTAGACTATTTGTTGTTTCTTGCAATAATTTACTTTGCGATCGAAACACTCTCTTCTTCATTACTTTTGCTATCTTCAGTAATTTGAGGTTTTGAGTTTGCTTTATCCTTGATCAATGAAGGGTCGATTTTTAAACCAGCGCTCTCACGTATGGAAATTTCTATTGCCGCTGAAATATCAGGATTTTCTTCAAGAAATGTTTTAACATTTTCTCTTCCCTGCCCCATACGCTCTCCTTCGTATGAATACCAGGTTCCAGATTTTTCGATTATTCCTGCTTCAACACCAATATCAATTATTTCCCCTTTTTTTGAGATACCCTTTCCATAAAGAATATCAAATTCAATTGTTTTAAATGGTGGCGCAACTTTATTTTTTACAACCTTTACCCGAGTCTGATTTCCAACAATATCTTCACGATCCTTAAGGGCCCCAATGCGTCGGATATCCAACCTAACAGTTGAATAGAACTTTAATGCATTTCCTCCAGTTGTTGTTTCTGGGCTTCCAAACATAACACCTATCTTCATTCTAATTTGATTAATAAAAATAATCATACAGTTGGTTTTAGAAATCGATGCTGTTAATTTTCTTAAAGCTTGGCTCATTAGACGTGCTTGAAGACCAGGAAGACTATCACCCATTTCACCGTCAAGTTCAGCCTTTGGGGTTAAAGCTGCAACAGAGTCTATAACAATAACGTCAACTGCAGCAGATCGAATTAAGGTATCAGCGATTTCAAGAGCTTGTTCACCATGGTCAGGTTGTGAAATTAATAAATCTTCAACTTCTACACCAAGATTTCGAGCATAGATTGGGTCTAAGGCATGTTCTGCATCAATGAAACCACAAACACCACCAGCTTTTTGAGCCTCGGCTATAGCATGTAATGCCAAAGTTGTTTTACCTGAACTTTCTGGGCCATAAATTTCAATCACTCTTCCTTTTGGAAAGCCACCTATTCCAAGAGCAATATCAAGCCCAAGAGAGCCTGATGAAACCCCTTCTATTTCAGTTATCGCCTTATCACCACCTAATTTCATGATGGAGCCTTTCCCAAACTGCTTTTCTATTTGTCCAAGAGCAGCATCTAACGATTTTGATTTATCCATATCTTTGTTTCCTTTAGTTTCTACAGCTTTAAGTGATTCTTTCATTTTTGTTACTCCAATTTTTTAAGAAGAATTATATTTATGTTTGTACTACTTTTGTTCTATTTTTGCAATATCAATTAAATAACTGAATTTATTGTATAAAATTAAATATGTTCTTATTATGATCTATTTTTTAAATAAAAAAAGGAAATATCGATTCGGAGTAAATATTAATCGTCTCGGTAAACTTTTTCTTTTCTTTCATGTCTTTCTTGTGAATCTATAGATAAAGTTGCAATTGGTCTTGCAATCAAACGTTTTAATCCAATATTTTCGCCTGTTTCTTCACAATAACCATAGGAGCCATCGTCAATACGAGAGAGAGCTTCATCGATTTTAGAGATTAACTTTCTTTGACGGTCTCGTGCTCGTAACTCAAGAGATCGATCAGTCTCAGAAGATGCTCTATCGGCTAAATCTGAAAAATTAACAACTTCTTTTTGTAAATTGTTTAATGTCTCCTTAGTCTCCTGAATAATATCATTACGCCAAGCAAGTAATTTACGTCTAAAAAATTCTTTTTGCTTAGCATTCATAAAAGGTTCTTTTTCAGAAGGTGTATATCCTTTAGGTAAACGAGTAGCCATCTTAATCCTCTTTGCTAAGAAAAAAGTTTTTAAAGCAAATAAATTAAAATCTCAAGTAAGATTCGTAATAATCATAGTTGATATTAGATATTTTGATCATTAGATTATCTTCTTTAATTATTATAAAAAATATTAGAGGTGAAAAATGAAGTTCGAAGGAACAAAAGATTATATAGCAACAGAAGATCTTCGTATCGCTGTAAATGCTGCAGTTACACTTGAAAGGCCATTGCTCATTAAAGGTGAACCAGGAACAGGTAAAACCGTTTTGGCAGAAGAAGTTTCAAAAGCTCTTAAAATGCCTTTAATAACATGGCATATAAAATCAACAACAAAAGCTCAACAAGGTCTTTATGAATATGATGCAATAACAAGATTAAGAGACTCTCAGTTAGGCGATGAAAAAGTAAAAGATATAAAAAACTATATCAAACAAGGTAAATTATGGGAGGCATTCGAATCTAACGAAAGGCCAATTTTATTAATTGATGAAATTGATAAAGCTGACATTGAATTCCCAAATGATTTACTTCAAGAGCTAGATAGAATGGAATTTTTTGTTTACGAAACTAACGAAACAATAAAAGCTGCAAAAAGACCAGTTGTTATAATTACCTCAAACAATGAAAAAGAATTACCAGATGCATTTTTAAGAAGATGCTTTTTTCATTATATTTCTTTTCCTGATGCAGATACAATGGAAAAAATTGTAGATGTTCATTATCCAAAAATTAAATCAAAATTAGTATCTGAGTCTCTTAAAGTTTTTTACGAACTACGGGATGTTCCAGGAATTAAGAAAAAACCTTCAACCTCCGAACTTTTAGATTGGCTTAAATTGCTTATGAATGAGGACATTAAACCAGAAATGCTAAGAGAAAAAAATGCTAATAACTTAATTCCTCCATTACATGGCGCCTTATTAAAAAATGAACAGGATGTTCATCTTTTTGAAAGATTAGCTTTCTTAGCTAGAAGAGAGAATGGGTAGTAATTTTCAATGTTTGTTAATTTTTTTCATGAATTAAAAAATGCTAATCTGCCAGTTTCTTTAAGAGAATATTTAACTCTATTGGAAGCGATGGATAAGGATATACCTAATAGAAAAATTGAAGAATTCTATTATTTATCAAGATCAACACTTGTTAAGGATGAAAAGAATCTCGATAAGTTTGATCGTGTTTTTGGTCATGTCTTTAAAGGTCTTGAGTCATTAGAGTCAGATGAAATTACTGAAATCCCAGAAGAATGGTTAAAAACACTTAATGAAAAATACCTCACCGAAGAAGAAAAACAAAAGATTGAGTCTATGGGCGGCTGGGATAAATTAATGGAAGAGTTAAAAAAACGGCTTGAAGAACAAAAGAAAAGGCATGAAGGAGGCTCTAAATGGATTGGAACTGGTGGTACATCTCCTTATGGATCTGATGGTTATAATCCAGAAGGTATTAGAATAGGACAAAAAGAAAATAAAAATTATAAAGCTGTAAAGGTATGGGACAAGAGAGAGTTCAAAAATTTAGATAAAGATGTTGAAATTGGTACTAGAAATATAAAGGTTGCTCTAAGAAGGCTCAGAAAATTTGCGAGAGATGGTGCGGCAGATACACTTGATCTCCCTGGGACAATCAAAAATACTGCTGATAAAGGTTATTTAGATATATCTCTAGTTCCCGAAAGAAGAAATAAAGTCAAAGTTCTATTATTTTTTGACATTGGTGGCTCAATGGATATGCATGTTAAATTATGTGAGGAACTTTTTTCAGCAGCTAAAACAGAATTTAAGAACATGGAGAGTTTTTATTTTCACAATTGCTTGTATGAAAGTGTTTGGAAGGACAATAGAAGAAGACATACCGAAAAAATTGATACTTGGGATATCTTACATAAATATTCATCAGATTATAAAGTAATTTTTGTAGGCGATGCGTCAATGAGTCCGTATGAAATTACCTATCCAGGTGGTAGTGTGGAGCATTGGAACGAAGAAGCAGGCGCTGAGTGGTTGCAAAGAATTACTGATATTTATCAAAATGTAATATGGATAAATCCAGTTGAGACCAAACATTGGGAATTTACTCCTTCCACTCAAATAATAAATCAGATTATATCTGACAGAATGTATCCATTAACATTAGACGGTTTGGATAAGGGCATGAAAGAGTTAAGTCGAAACAAATGAGGAAAAAATGAAAAAAACTATAACATTAACATTAATAATTTTTCTTTCTTCTTGCGTTTCTCAGCAAGCACTTGAGGAAAGAGCTGCATTAAGGGATAAATTTGATCATGAAGAATGTATAAAATTATCTTTTATTGAAGGAACTGAAGCTTATGGTACCTGTAGATTGACCTTAAAATCAATTAGAGCCCAGGATAAAAATACAGATGCAATAAGAAGAAATGGCTTAGATAACAGATTTTGTAACAGGTATTATTGCTGGTAAAATTCTATGAGTAACAAAGTAAAAGAAACTGATGTAGTTATTATCGGTGCTGGCCCAGTAGGTCTTTTTGCCGTTTTTGAGCTGGGCTTGTTAGATATGAAATGCGATGTCATCGATATCCTGGATAAACCAGGTGGTCAATGCGCCGAGTTGTACCCAGATAAACCTATATATGATATTCCAGGTATACCGGAAATATCAGGTGGTGAGTTAACGAAGTCTCTTTTAGAGCAAATCAAACCTTTTAATCCAAGATTTCATTTATCAACAATTGTAAGTGAGTTGAAGCAAATTAATAATGACTTGTGGGAAGTAGTAACTGACTCAGATAAAATTTTTCATACGAAAGTAATAGTAATTGCTGCTGGCGGGGGAAGCTTTCAACCAAAAAAACCTCCTATTGATGGTATTGACGATTATGAAGGTAAATCTGTTTTCTATTCTATTAAGAATATTGAAAAATTTTATAATAAAGAGATTGCAATTGTTGGTGGAGGTGACTCAGCCTTAGACTGGGCTTTAACCCTCCATAAAAAATCAAAAAATTTGACACTAATACACAGAAGAAAAGAGTTTAGAGCTGCTCCAGATACAGTTAATAAGGTCATGAAATTAATTGATGATGGATCCATTAATTTTGAATTAGGGCAAGTAAAAGAATTAGTTGGAAGTGATGGTCAATTAAGTAAAATTATATGTAAGGATAAAGAAGAAGAAAAAGAAATTAAATGTGAAGCAATGCTTCCTTTTTTTGGTTTAACCATGAAATTAGGTCCCGTAGCTAATTGGGGTTTAAATCTTGAACAAAATCTTATTAAAGTAAATACAGAAACTTTTGAAACAAATCAAAAGGGTATTTTTGCAATTGGCGATATTAATTACTACCCAGGAAAACTAAAATTAATTTTGTGTGGTTTTCATGAAGGTGCTCTTATGGCTCAAAAAGCCCATCAATATATATATCCAGATAAAAAAGTTATATTTCAATACACAACTTCCAGCTCAAATTTACAAAAAAAACTTGGAGTAAAATAATTAAAATTGTTTTTCAGGAAGTTTTACCACTAGGCCGTCAAGTTCGTCAGTAACTTTTATTTGACAGGATAGTCTACTATTATCTTCTACATCAAAAGCAAAATCTAACATATCATTTTCCATATCAGTCGCTTCACCAGTTTTCCCAAGCCAGTCCTTATCAATATAAACATGACAAGTAGCACATGCGCAGGCTCCACCGCAGTCGGCGTCTATTCCTGGAACACTATTTTTAATAGCACATTCCATTACTGTATTTCCATCATCTGCCTCTACAGAGTGCTCGGTTCCATCAAATTCGATAAAATTTATTTTAACCATAACTTAATTACTTCCTTTATTTAGATAAATAGATAAAACGTTTATAAATGTTCTTTAAATTTATTCAAATCATTATTTTTAAAAACTAAAGGGTATTTAAAAATTTATTACTAACCAACAAATTATGATACAAGTCTCCATGAGTAAAATAAACGATAAACCCCTAAGAATTTTGATGCCTAGCTATAGAAGTCACCCTTTTACAGGTGGTCAGGGGATTTACATGCGTTTAGTGACTAAAGCTATGGTTGAATTAGGACATACCGTTGAAGTTGTATCGGGACAACCTTATCCAATTCTAGATAAAGGGGTTAAATTAACCAAATTGCCATCACTTGACCTTTATTCTTTCAATAATCCTCTTAAAGCTTTTAGATTTGATCTTCTTAAAGAGCCTATTAACCTTTATGAATGGCTAAGTCATTTGAGTGGTGGTTTTTCTGAACCATATACTTTTGGCGAAAGAATGGCAATTTGGGGTAAAGAAAATTATAAAAGATTCGATGTTGTACATGATAATCAGACTTTAGCTTATGGATTAATAAAATTGAGAGATATGGGTGTTCCGGTTGTAGGGACAATTCATCACCCTATTACTATGGATAAAAGAATAGATATCAAACACGCTGAAACTTTATCACTTAAATTACTTAAATGGAGATGGTACAGCTTCTTAAAAATGCAGATTAAAGTTGCTAGAAAACTAGACCCTATAATTGTGGTATCTGAAAATACTAGAAAAGATGTAGTAAAAGATTTTAAAATAGATCCAAAAAAAACAAGAAAAGTACTTCATGGTATTGATCATAAAACTTTTGAACCAATTCCATCTATTGAAAGAAAAAAAAATCAGTTAATTACTACAGCAAGTGCTGATGTACCTCTAAAGGGCTTAATTTATTTAATTAGAGCATATTCAGAACTTCTAAATGAGTTTCCTGACCTATCTTTAGTTGTTATAGGAAAGTTAAGAGATGGCCCAACCAGTAATGAATTAGATAAAAAAGATATTAAAAATAAAGTTAAATTTATTTCCGATTTAACAAGTAGGGAAATTGCCGAATTATATGCTGAATCAACAATTGCTATTTCACCATCGGTTTATGAGGGTTTTGGATTTCCAGCAGGTGAAGCAATGTCTTGTGGAATTCCATTAATTTCAACAAATGGAGGTTCTCTCCCTGAAGTCGTAGGTAACTCAGGTATAATTGTGCCTCATTCAAACCCAAATGAATTAAGAAAAGCTATAAAAGAACTCCTATTATCCCCTGAAAAAAGAAAAGAGCTTGGTGAAAAAGGAAGAAAAAGAGTTTTAGAAAAATTTACCTGGAAAAGAGCTGCTAAAGAATTAGTTGAAGTTTATAGAGAGGCAATCTCAAATGCTGACAATAGATCTAGATAAAATAAAAATAAAGGATGGAGACACAATTTTAGACCTTGGGTGTGGAAGAGGAAGACATATCCATAAGCTTTATTATTATAAAAAGTGTCATGTAATTGGTCTCGACCTTTCTTTAGAAGACATAAAAATTACTTATCAAGGCTTTGAAACCTATCCAGATATAACAAATGATCCAAACAGGCATTTCAACCTAATGACCGGAAATGCTCTCTCACTTCCTTTTAAAGATGAAACTTTCGATCAAATAATATGCTCTGAAGTTCTTGAGCACATTCCAAATTATGAAAAAGTAATCGATGAAATTCATAGGGTTGCAAAAAAAAATTCATATATTGGAATATCTGTTCCTAATCGGATTCCTGAGAAAATATGTTGGTACCTATCTGACGAATATCATAATGAACCAGGTGGGCACATTCATATTTTTAATAAAAAGCAACTTATTAACAGCTTCAGGAATAACAATTTTTTTTATTTGTCAAAGTCCTATAAACATGGTCTTCACTCGCCATACTGGTGGCTAAAATGTTATGTAGGTGTTAAAAATGAAAAAAATCTTTTGGTAAATTTATATAAAAAGTTTCTAGAATGGGACATTTTAAAAAGACCAATCCTTACCAGAGTTTTAGAAAAATTTTTTGATCCAATAATGGGTAAATCAATAGTTCTATATTTCAAAAAAAAATAAAATGACAAAAAAAATAGTAACCAAAGATAAAATTAAATTTTTTAAAGGCTCATCAAATAGGATAGTTGAACTTCAAAAAAATGATGGATCAATACCATGGTTCAAAGAAGGTGTTTTTGATGCATGGAATCACCTTGAGTCTGTTATGGCTTTAAATTTACTGGGTTATAAAAAAGAAAAAGATTTAGGATTTGATTATTTAAAAAAAAATCAACTTAAAGATGGTTCATGGTATGGACAACTGGGAAGTACTGTAGAATTTGATGAAGATAGTGGAGCCTTTACTGGAGAAGAAAGTGATGCAGGAAGTTTTATTAGAGATACAAACTTTGCAGCATATATTGCTACCGCTTCTTGGCATGATTACCTAATAAATAAATCAAAAGAAGACCTTATCAAATTATGGCCTACCATATTTAACGCAATTAATTTTGTCATTAGAAATCAATCTTTGGAAGGTGAAATAAGGTGGGCAGCGAAAGATGAGTCAGCTCCAAATGATGATGCGTTGATTACGGGCTGTTGTTCAATTTATAAAAGTCTTATAAGCGCAATAAAATGTGCGAAAATTTTAGATATAAATGTTGATGAATGGAAGCAATCTTTAGAAAAATTAGGTGACGCGATAAAAAATAAGCCTGAATTATTTGATAGAACTTGGGACTCAAAACAACGTTTCTCAATGGATTGGTATTATCCTATTCTATGTGGCTTAATTTCAAAACACGATGCGAAAGAAAAATTATTCAGTAAGTGGGAAACGTTTGTAGTTGATGGAGTTGGTTGTAAATGTGTCGAAGATCAACCATGGGTGACAATAGCTGAAACGGCAGAGTTAGCAATTACTCTAAAAAAAATTGGTGAAAATAAATTAGCTGAAGAAATGATTTCATATACTCACCAGTGGAGAGATGATAACGGTGCCTATTGGATGGGACGACAGTATGAACTTGAAGTTTTTTGGCCAAAAGAGAGACCACCTTGGACTTCTGCTGCGGTAATTTTGGCATATGATGCAATTTATGAATTAAGTAATGGGTCATCATTATTTTTAGATGATCTTTTATAAAATTTTTTTAAGTATTTTTAAAGACTTAACAGTTTCATACTCTTTAAATTTTCCAGAATTTATTGCTTTGAGAAAAATTTCATAAGGAGGCCTTCCACCGTCATCAGGGTTAGGAAAAACATCATGAATGGCAAGAAACCCATTATTTATAATTTTATCATTCCAATTATCAAAATCATTAAAAGCTGCTTCTTCACTATGTCCGCCATCTATAAAAACCATTGATAGATTAATTGTCCAGTATTTAGCCACTAATACAGAATCAGAAACAATAGGAATAACAAATTTTTCTAAATCAAAACTTCTTATATTTTTTCTAAATTCTGGAAAAGTATTAATTTTTCCAGTCTCACTATCAAATAATTCTTCATCATGGTATTCCCAACCAATTTGATTTTCTTCAGACCCAGTGTGATGATCAATTGCATATAGAAGTGAATTATTTTCTTTACATGCTGTTCCAATATAAATTGTTGACTTTCCGCAATATGATCCTATTTCTAAAATTGGTCCTTTTTTAGATGCTTCTAGAGAAAATCTGTAAAGACACTCTCCCTCATCTGGATCCATAAAGCCTTTAATTGATTTTAAATTACTAAACTGTTTCAATTTTCTTCAATTTAGAAAAATAATTAAGAGATTCTTTTTTAACAATTCCAGCTAAAATATAAACTCCAATTAAATTTGGAATTGCCATCAGAAATAAAGCTGCGTCAGATAAATCGATTACTTTAACCAAATCAAGTGAAGATCCAACAATAGCAAAAAGACAAAAAATAACCTTATATAAAGTCTCAATATTTTTAGACTCGCCAAAAATAAAGGTAACAGCCTTTACACCGTAATATGACCAAGAAATCATGGTGGAAAAGGCAAATAGAGTTGCAACAAGAGCAAGTAAATAAGGAAATGTTGGTAATACCGTTCCAAATGCCTGGGAGGTCATTCTTGCACCTTCAATTTCTTGGCCTGTTATATAAACACCAGATGTAATTATTACTAATGCCGTTAAAGTGCAGATAATAACGGTATCAACAAATGGTTCTAATAGAGATACCAACCCCTCAGTTGTAGGATCATCTGTTTTAACTGCAGAATGTGCAATAGGTGCAGATCCTATTCCGGCCTCATTAGAAAATACAGCTCTTCTAAAGCCAAGAATCAAAACACCAAGGAAACCACCCGTTACACCCTCAGGAGAAAATGCGCCAATAAAAATTGATGAAATTGCTGATGGTATTTGGTTATAATTTGAAAAAATAATGATCAAAGCAGAAACTAAATAAATTACAGCCATTGAGGGAACTAATTTAGAAGTAACTGAACCAATTCTTTTTATACCTCCAATAATTACTAAACCAACAAGAATAGCTATAATGGAACCATAAACCCAAGAATGAAGGTCTAAAAAACTTCCATTACCTCCTGTAACATAAATTAAAAGATCTAATGACTGATTAACTTGAAACATATTTCCGCCACCTAATGAGGCAAAAATGCAAAAAATTGCAAACATGTAGGCAAGTATATTACCAAGTGATTTGAAACCTTTTTCTTGAAGACCTTTCGATAGATAATACATAGGTCCACCTGAAACTGTTCCATCAGGATTAATATTCCTGTATTTAACACCTAATGTGCACTCACAAAATTTCAGTGACATGCCAATTAAACCAGATAATATCATCCAGAAAGTTGCCCCAGGACCTCCAAGAGAAATTGCTACAGCTACTCCACCGATATTTCCTAAACCTACGGTTCCAGATAAAGCAGTTGCTAGAGCTTTAAAATGTGAAACCTCTCCTTTTGATTCTTTTTTTGAAAATTTTCCAGAAACTAACTCTAAAGAATGTTTAAAACCTCTAAAATTAATAAATTTAAAATAAAAAGTAGAAAATAAACCTCCAGCTATTAGCCATATTACTATTAACTCTACATTAGCACTTCCAATTGGAAGTGAATAAAAAACAATTCCAGAAATAAGCGAGGCAATAGGTTCTAAAAAATCATTAATGTTTTGATCAACACTTGCGAAAGCGTTGCTTGAATAGAAAACTAAAAATAGAATTATTATGGTTTTTAAATAAAAGAGTTTCATTTTTTTTTGATCCAAGCTTGAATATAGAAAATATAAGATTAGTTTAATCATTATAATGAGTCTGTAAATCCACAAATCATTGATGAGATATTATGAAACCACTCAAAATAAAAAATCTTAAAAAAAAGTTTAAAGATACAGTTGCGATTAACAACATTAACCTTGAAATCGAACAAGGTAAAATTACTGGTATTATTGGTCGATCTGGATCCGGCAAATCAACTCTTCTAAGAATGATAAATAGATTGATTGAGCCAACTGAAGGCTCAATAGAATTTAATGATATAATTATTACAGATATCAGAGGAAAAGCACTAAGAAGGTGGCGTTCAAAATGCGCTATGATTTTTCAACAATTTAACTTAGTTGATCGATTAGATGTGTTAACAAATGTTTTAATAGGAAGTTTAGGCAGGAATTATAGTTTATTAAATTTATTTGGATATTTTTCAAAGGAAGAAAAAATTAACGCATTAAAAAATTTAGACAGGTTTGAACTTGCCGAAAAATCTCTCCAGAGGTCTGGGACATTATCAGGGGGACAACAGCAAAGAGTTGCTATTGCAAGAGCCTTGATGCAAAAACCAAAAATCTTATTAGCTGATGAACCAATCTCGTCTTTAGACCCAAAAAATTCAAAAAAAGTTATGGATGATATGCTTAAAATTAATCGAGAAGATGGAATAACTATTATATGTAATCTTCACTCTTTAGAGATAGCAAAAAAATATTGTGACCGCCTAATTGGTTTATCTGAAGGAGAAGTTGTTTTTGATGGAAAGCCAGACCAGTTAACAACCGATATTGCAAAAAAACTTTATGATTTAGATGATGAATAAAATAACTTTGGATAATCATTATAAAAATTTAATAGGAAAAAAACGTTTTTGGAATTTATCCCTTATTGTTTTAATATTTATTGGAGTAATACTTTCCTCTAAAATAATAGATATTAATGGCTCAAATCTATTAAATGGAATGCCAAGACTAGGTGATTACATTTCACAGATTCTTCCTTCAATAGAAATAAATAAGTTATTTCTTGGCTCTAAAGATCAAGGATCTATTGCTTATTGGTATTTTAATCTACCTAAATACTTAAAATTACTTTTTGAAACTTTTAATATGGCTCTACTTGCAACCACTGTAGGTTCAGCATTAGCGCTTTTTTTAAGTTTTTTAGCAGCAAAAAATACTTCTCCTAATTCTCTACTATTTTTTACTATCAGAAGGATGCTTGAATTTTTTAGAGGAGTTCCAGAAATAATTTTTGCAATTCTATTTGTTTGGGTATTAGGAATTGGTCCACTTGCAGGCATTATAGCAATGACACTTCATACAACTGGGTCCCTAGGTAAATTATTTTCTGAAGTTCATGAAAACTCGAACAATAAACCAATAGAGGCTCTCAAGGCATCAGGAGGAAACTGGTTATCGGAAATGAAATTTGGATTATTACCACAAGTTCTTCCAAATTTAATTTCATACGCACTACTTAGATTTGAGATTAATATACGGGCTTCAACAATTTTAGGCTTTGTTGGAGCAGGTGGAATAGGTCAAGAATTATATCTTGTAATTAATTTTAATTATTATGAAGAAGTTAGTGCAATTATATTATTGATAATTTTAACCGTTATATCGATTGATTTATTATCAGGCTATCTAAGAAAAAATGTTATCAGGATTGAAAATGACTAATCAAGAAATAGTGGCACTTTATCCAAAAATATTTTCTCCATTATGGAAACGTTCACCTTTAAAAATTTTCTTTTCCTTACTAGTTTTTTCATACCTAATTTTTTCAATAAAATATTTTAATATTTCAGTTACCGAACTTTTAAACGGTCTGGGCAAAATGAAACCAATATTACTTTCAATGATCACTTGGAATGATTTTCTATCATGGAATTTTAATTCAATCTTGGTTGGTATTTTACAGACTTTAGCTATGGCTTTTCTAGGAACTTTTGCTGCTTCTTTTATATCTATTCCTTTAGGGTTACTTGCATCAAGACAAGTTACAAAAATAAACTTATTTAGGTTTATTATAAGAAGGATTCTAGATTTTATTCGCGGAGTTGATATTCTTATTTGGGCTTTAATTTTTGTTCGAGCATTTGGTTTAGGCCCTCTCTCAGGAGTATTAGCAATTTTTGTAGCTGATACAGGAACTTTATCAAAACTATATTCAGAAGCTGCAGATAATAGTGATAACAAACAAATTGAAGGGTTAGTTTCATCAGGATCAACAAAATTATCTACAATTAGATTTGGATTAATACCGCAAGTTGTACCAATTTTTATTTCTCAAAGTCTTTATTTCTTTGAATCAAACTCTCGATCAGCTGTTATATTAGGAATAGTTGGCGCTGGAGGTATAGGGCTTCAATTATCAGAAAGAATGAAGGCGCAGTATTGGGATCAAGCATTTTTCATAATAATAATAATACTTATCATGGTTGCATTAATTGATAAATTATCAAGGTTTCTTAGGGAAAAACTTATAAATGACTAAATATCAGATAAATATTTAAATAGAGATCCATATCCTAAGAGTTTGATAAACTTTATAAAACATTATTAATGAAAACATAATAGTTAAAGACATTAAAATACGACCATATTTTGTTTCTTGATATTTTTCTGATAAAAACCCAAAAATACCTGTTATGCCTCCAATAATCGCCATTTGTAAAAAAAGTTTATAAAGTTCATCAGTCATTTTCTTTTCTCTCATAATAAAAGTTTATTTACTGTATTAATAATATACGTATATTCTAGCAACATATATTTTAAGGGCCTGTAGCTCAGTTGGTAGAGCAGCTGACTCTTAATCAGCGGGTCTGGGGTTCGAATCCCCACGGGCCCACCAAAAATAAGATAAGAGAATAAAAGTGAGTTTAGAGAAAATAATAAATTTAGAAGTTACCTTAATAGCTATTCCTTTCTTTTTTTTAGCAATTTTATTAGAAATTTTAGCTATAAAATTCTTAAAAACTGACGGCACTATTGATTCAAAAGATAATTCAGTATCAATATTTATGGGTTTAACAAGCGTTATTACAAATGGATTATCTGCCTTTATAACCTTGAATGTATTATTTTGGTTTGAACAATTTCAAATTACTAAATTTCCCCTTACAATATGGACAGTTATAATATGCTTCATCCTTGATGATCTTAGATATTATACTCACCATAGAATAGTTCACAGATGTAGGTGGGGATGGGCGATGCATGTAACTCATCATTCCAGTAACAGAATTTCTCTAGCGGTAGCTCTTCGACAAGGTTGGACAAAACATTTTACTGGGACAATGTATTTAAAAATTCCTTTAATTTTAATTGGTTTTGATCCAGTTTTAGTTATTTTTTGTGGAGCTATGAACGCAATCTATCAGTTTTTTATTCATACAGAAACAATTAGAAAATTACCCAATTGGGTGGAGGCAATTTTTAATACTCCTTCACATCATAGAGTTCATCATGGAAAAAACCCAAAGTTTCTTGATAAAAATTACGCAGGTACCCTTATAATATGGGATAAATTATTTAATACTTTTGCTGAAGAAGATAAAGATCAGTTTCCTGATTATGGCCTAGTAAAAGATTTAGAAACCTTTAATCCAATAAAAATAGCCTTTCACGAATACTGGAATATTTTAAAGGATATGTTAAGGACGGATATTTCCATAAAACAAAAATTTTTCTATTTATTTGCTCCTCCTGGCTGGAGTCACGATGGATCTAGAAAGATGTCTACAGATATTAAAAAAGAATTCGGATCTAGTTAAAAACTGCATGATTTGACAAATTATATAATTTTTAAATTTAACAATTTTTAGAAAAAACTTAGAGCTAAAAAAAAGATTGGTGACAAACAAACAGCCATAATTATAAAGATTAGTAATGCTAATAAAAATTTTTTCATTATTTAAAAACCTCTCATAACAATTAGTATCTATAAAAAATGGTGTAACCCGAGTAGTAGCACATAAAATTTTAAATCTTTTCTAGCCAATAATTAAATACTTCGTCCTTACTCTGGGTAATATCTAAAAATCTTTTTTTTAACCTAGCTGTCAAATCACCAATAACCCCATTTCCAACAAATTTATTATCTATTTTAATAACTGGGCATACAAGATGAGAGGATGAGGTTATAAAAACTTCTTTTGCATTTTCTAATTCTAAGAGAGGTATCCTTTCCACTTTTATGTTAATACCTTCATTTTTAGCAATATCAAGAATACTTTTTCTTGTAATTCCATAAAGAACGTCTTTTTCAGGAGCAGTAAGCAAATCACCATCATTATTTACCAAGAAAACATTTGAGGTCGGAGCCTCTGTAATAAAACCATTCTCATCAGTAAGTATAATCTCATCGTATCCATTTTTTCTCGCCTGCCATTTTGCCATCATTGAAGAAGTATAGTTTCCTGCGATTTTTATCTGAGGAGGAATAATATCTGATCTTCTCTGATGCTTTTCTTTCTCCAACCATACACTTAATTCTTTAGATGAATGAAAAGGTTGGGTATTTTTAGATATAATATCTTCTTGAGGATCGTAAGCTGCTATAGCAACAGTAGAGAAAGGGTCTTGAGGTACAACATCAACTTCAATAGAAGAAATATAAACACTTATTTTAACAAATTTGCTCCCAGGATTTTTCCTAACAGTATCTTTTATCGCAAAATAAATTTCTTCAAAAGAATAATCTAGAGGGATTCCAGCAGATATACATGAAGTAAAAAGTCTATCAATATGATCATTTAGACGAAAAATAGATACTACTCCCTCATTATCAAAAATAGGAATAAAACCAAAGATCAAGGATCCTCGTTGATGAGAATGCGATAAAATATGAACTTGAGCGTCTTCCCAATTTATATAATTTCCGTTTATCCAAATTTTTCTTTGCAAATGTTATCCCTTAAGTTAAGAATCAAATTTTAATTTAACCTATAATTATAATGTTTCAAATTCTTATAAATTCATGGATTGGTCTAGGTGTACTAACATTCCTAACCCTTTTATTTATAAGCGCACCTTATGGTCGTCATATAAGATCTGGCTGGGGACCGCTCCTATCGAAAAGGACTGGATGGATTTTCATGGAGACACCTGCTCTTTATGTCATGTGGTTGTTTTATTTTTTCTACGCTGATTTTACTAATATCGTTCTAATAATATTCTTATTTGTTTGGTCTATTCATTACGCTAATCGAAGTATTATTTGGCCTTTTTTAATTGATAAAAATGGCTCTATGCCTTTAATTGTAGCTCTTCTCGCTTTCATTTTTAATATTTTTAATGCTTCTTTTCATGGTTATTGGTTTTTCTTTATGGATAATCAATATAATATTTCCTGGCTTTTAAGTTCTAATTTCTGGATAGGTTTAAGTATTTTTATTTTAGGAATGACAATAAATATTCATTCTGACCAAATATTATTAGATATAGCTAGAGAGAAAAAAGGATATCAAATCCCCCATGGCGGTTTTTACAAATGGGTATCAAGCCCAAACTATTTTGGAGAAATTATTGAATGGATAGGTTGGGCCATAATGACCTGGAGTTTATCAGGATTTATTTTTGCTCTTTGGACAATTTTTAATCTCCTTCCAAGGGCTTTAAAACATCACTCATGGTATAAAGATAAATTTAGTAATTATCCAAAAGACAGAAAGGCTATAATTCCAAAATTATTATGATTATCCACCTGATGGAGTAGTTATATCATCATCGTCTATAGGAACCCAATCTTGTTGTTTTACCCATTCACTGAAAGTGGTTAATTTAATTGGAATTTCTTCTAAAACATCTTCCATATCAACCTTAAATGGATTTAAATTATCTTTATTTTCATTGTTATACTCATAAAAGCCTTGCATTGCGGCTATATAATCTTCTCTACTAATATCGCTTACACCTTCAAAAATATCTGCCATACGAATAGCAAACTCTTTTGGAGTTAAAGTTTTTGGCTTTATAGACCTTCCGAGGTGTCCGGATAATGTATCAGCTATCCTCTGTGGAGTTAAAACTTCTGGTCCTCCTATTACCATTGCCCTACCTATAAGATCATCTCTTTCAAGCGCAGCAATCATAAATTTAGCGACATCATCTAAACATATCCAATTAGCCTGAAGCCCTTCTTTATGAGGATAAGCAAATTCGTCATTTTCAATAATATCGTTCCTAGCCCACTTGGTTAAAGTATTATCCATAAATAATACCGGTCTAAAAATAGTTGTTCTTGCTCCACCTTGCTTTAGAGCTCTTTCAGTGGCTAAAACTCTATCATAATTATACTGACCAATCTCGTCATCAGGTGCGTATGCAGCTGTTTGATATATCAGTCTTACATCCGCTCTTGCTGCAGCTGCTCCAACAG